>OGXJ01000215.1_pt1 | contig 45711 bp, 37 predicted proteins | sample 1576231 | NCBI WGS metagenome assembly OGXJ01 (sample SAMEA3541539, study PRJEB24748) | human gut metagenome | biome: human gut; feature: human-associated habitat; material: faeces | place: China | collected 2012
CCAAAAGTCTCGGCTGTGCACTGTCTCTTTCTTTCCATATCCGATTGAATGACCTGGACGCTTTCACATACCCTTCATGTTCCGCATTATCTCTTTGCGAACAGCCATTGTTTTCAATGTTTTCTGCCATAGACGGTCATTCCTCCTTTCTCGGTCATACTCAAGACTCCTACTGATTCGGTCCTTCACCTCTCGGCTACTATGACCTCTGCTGACTTCTGTGCGTTCAGCATTGCTTTATGCAGTGGTTACCTCTTTCAAGGCGTACCGCACAGACCTCCCTAGGTACCACACGTTTCTTCCTCTCCATCCATCTGCCTCATTTATCATGCATGATTCCGTGTAGTTATTGGGCTTCGATTTGGCGTGCAACCTTACCCTCATGCATAACCTCATATAAGATTTCTGTCCGTCAGACCAGAGATTTGCCCATGAGTTAGTATTTTCCTCACATCCAGCTTCCTTCAGATTCCACCTCACGATGGACACCCTTGCCTTCGGCTATATCCTTCCCACTACCGGGCGGATTCGGGACTTTAGCCCGTTAGAAACGTGCGCCGCTAGGCGCACAACGCAGAAACACCCCTGCATGGACGCAGGGGTGAGGAGAAACAGTGCTGAATTTACTGCTGGATATCCTTTGCAGAGCTTAAGGTTACTTCAACCTTGCTCTCTTCGTACTGTCTGCCACTCTGACGGGCAACAGTAAGAGTAACCTTATCTCCGGCCTTGTAGCTCTTTAACGCTGACTGCAGCTCTGTCATAGAAGAAATCTTTGTGCTGTCAACAGCGGTGATGATATCTCCCTCCTGTAAGCCGGCATTTGCGGCACCTGAGCCTGCTGAAACAGATGAAACATACACACCCTGTGGGAAGCCGTAGGCTACCATCTCAGATGAAACATCGCCACCCTTGATACCAAGGTATGCCTGATTCTCATTAGTATACTTTCCATCCTGAATAAGGCTCTCAATAATAGGCTTTGCAACCGACATAGGAATTGCATAACCGATACCCTCAACCTCAGTTGAAGAATATTTTACAGAGTTTATACCGATAACCTCTCCATTTTCATTCAAGAGTGCTCCACCACTGTTTCCCGGGTTTATTGCTGCATCTGTCTGGATGAGATTGTTGTTAGTTACAGTCTCACCTGTCTGTGAATCCTGTGTAGTAACAGTTCTGTTAAGCGCACTTACTATACCTGTTGTGACAGACTGTCCGTATCCAAGTGCATTACCGATAGCAATTGCAGGACTTCCAACAGCTACACTATCAGAATCTCCGATTGTTGCAATCTTGATATTTGAGTAAGTATCTTTTCCAAGGTCTGCTTTCTTTACACGTACAACTGCAAGATCATCATCAGGATCCGTTCCTCTGATTTCTGCCTTTACCACAGAATCATCATCAAACTGTACTGTAAGCTCCTCTGAATCTGCTACAACATGGTTGTTTGTAGCAATGTAGAGATAATCATCATCCTCACTCACAATGATACCTGAGCCGCAGCTCTGTGACTGCTGTGACTTCTTTCCGAAAAAGCTGTTGTAGGTGACTGTTCCTGTATTTGTGATAGCAACGATGCTAGGCATGACCTCATCGACAACTGATGATACATCTGTCAGATCCTTTGCATCCCCTGAGGATGTCTGCTTAGTCCCTCCGGATGTTGTAGTCGTAAGCTTTGCACTTGCAGTAGAAGAATTTGAAATAGCTCTCGTGCCAATATAGCTTACTCCTGTGAAAACGCCGCCTCCGACGAGTCCGAAGATAAGAGCTGCCGCTACTGTCTTTGCTGCAAATGGTCCAAATGCACCAGGCTTTCTAGGTGCTCTCTGTTTCTTAGGCTTTGCAGTCTGCTGATATGCCTGACCATTCATATTCATCCGGCTATATGAGTTGTCTGTCGAACCGGCTGATGTGCCGCCATATGCATTATTATTTGTGCCTGAATTATACGACCGATTAGAATAAGGCTGGTTTGCATATGACTGATTTGCATTTGGCTGTCCTGCTGCAGAAGCCTGCGAATATGGATTGTAGCTCTGTGAATAGCTTTCAGCTGATGTATTATTAGTCTGTGCAGCCTTCTGTGACTCATCCGGATTGTAAGGATTACCCGACATTGTGAAATTTACACCTGCATCAGATGCGTTACCTGTTGTATTAGCATTGTTGACGTTGCTGGTATAATCGCTGTTGTTTGTACCATTAGTATTATTTGTATCATTCATATTTCTATAATTGTTATCCATAATAATTTCTCCTTTCGTTTATATTTAGAAGTATACTGTCAATCTGTGTTTAATTTGTGACGGGATTATTTATTTTTTCATAAATTGTAATCCCCGTGCTATTCTCCGAATAAAAATAACTGCTCATCGGCAGATACATCTCTAAGTCTGCGATAAATAGAAATTGCAGAATATCAATACATCCCTGCCAATGAACAGTTACCATAAATCATATATTAAATTTCAATTCCGTTCTTCTCAAGAAGAGCTCTCGCTGTTTCAACCGAATCTGTACCTGTCGCATTCTTTACAGGTGCAAACTCCTTCTCTCTGTCTACCTCAAATGGCAGGCTATTGTCCATCATGTATACCATATCGAGGATGAGTGTCTCGAACTTGTATGCATTCGGAGTCTCAGGCTTGTGCTCTGTACCATTCTCATCAATGTAAGGTACCTTCTTCTCTACCACATGAAGAGGAAGGCTCTTCTCTGCGATAGCCATGAGCTTGTCCACGCGGAATAAATAGTTTAAGATAACACCAAAACCATACTGCAATGAACCATTCTCGTTCTTTGCCTCTGCCATCTCAGGAGTAAGCTCGTAATACTCAACAATCGAAGGCTTGCCATTCTCAAGACACATAGCACCAACTCTCTCATATGGATCACATTTTCTGACCACCTTAGAGCCGCTGACACAGCCGGACTCGATTGTAGCACCTACAAATACAGGATCTGCAATCTGCTGAAGCACATTGTCTACAGCAAATACATTGAGCCACTCAACACCTTTGTCCTTCAAATCCTTGTCAAGACCGGCATTGATGAGTGACTTGAACCATCCACCGTTTCCGTTTGGTGACATGGCAAGTGAATCCTCAGATTTCATAAGCAGATTGCCATCAAAATCAACTGCCGGAACCATCTCCTGCACGAAAAACTTCACATAGTCCTTGTTGTATCCAAAATAGTCGTGTTCTTCAAAGAACTCTCTTGTCATGCTATCATTTATCTCGCTTGTCATAACATACAGAGGCACCCATGTACCGGTCTGATTTGTAACCTTCATGAGGTTTGCGACAAGCTGCTCAAAGATGTAGAGTTCCTTTGTCTTTCCGATATTGAACATGCCCTTAGCCTTGTCAAAGCCAAGACGTGTACCCTGTCCACCGGCAAGAAGAATTGCACCGACCTTGCCATTCTTGACAGCATCAAGACCTGTTGCAAGGTATTTGTCCTTATTTGCCTCTATCTCTGAAAGCTCCATAGCAGCAAGCGGTGAAAATGTGCCTCTCTGCTGCTCCTTGTTGTGAATCATATCAAGGTATGACCAGTCCATGTGCTCAAGCTGGCTCTCAAGCTTAGCCGGAGCTTTCTCTGTTAAGAATTTCTTTAAGTATTTCTGGTTTGTTGCCGTGATTTTTTCTTTGATTTCCGGTTTCATAATAAATAATCTCCCTAATAGCTAACTTTAATTATTTAATTTTTTAATCATCCGAATCATCTGATGATGATTTTTTTTCTGAACCATTTTCAGATTCTGACTGGCTCTTTTTCAGGGCATCCTGCTTGTCCTTATTTTTTTTCTTTGCCCCTTCGGTTCCATCAGAGCCAACAGTATCATTGTACTGCGTGAGATCAAATGCTGATGTCTTAGATGTAACACCTGTCTTTTTAGCAATCTTATCACTTACTGTCTGAACGGTATCTGTCGGCTGGTAATCAGTCTCATTAAACAGGAACTGATGAAGCTCTGAAACATTTTTCGCTAAATCAATCGGAATAACTGTATCTCCTGTTGTAGAAAGATTCATTGTAGTCAGCTCAAATGGGAAGCCCGTTGTCTCCTTCATCTGATATTTTGTAACAGCTGTTGCATACTGGATAATCTCTTTAGCTGTAAAATTAGTACTTATCTGACTCATGATATCCTTACACATCTCTGTGAGCGAGCCTAAATCTGACTGCTTAGCCTTGTCAAGCATAGCCTGAAGCACAATTCTCTGACGTGATGCTCTTAAGAAATCATCACCAGAGGTGCTTCTGATACGTGCATAGCATGTAGCCTGAGTTCCATCAAGATGCTGCATGCCATCCCCCTCAAGATAAGGAGTATTATACCCTGTAGTAGAATCAACCTCAGGAATCAGAAAATTAATTTCCTTCATCTCTGCCTTAGTAATCTCAAGATCAAGACCTCCGATATCATCTATAGCATCTACAAGAGCTTTCCAATCAACACAAACATACTTCGTAATATTCAAATCCAAATTTGAATTAAGCATAGCTACTGCTCTCTTTGCCCCACCATTAGCATATGCGGCATTCGCCTTCGCAAATTTTCCATTGCCGACAGGAAGATACGTATCTCTATATACAGATACCAACTGAACCTCCTTAGTATCATAATTCAGACTAGCGATCATGATACAATCGGAATGCCCCTCATTGTATGAACCATTACTTCTGTTGTCCAGACCAAACAACGCTACATTGAGATATCCATGCATATTGGCAAGAGCATCATCATCAATATCCTCATTGATTCCGGCCTCACTAGCTGTCAGCGCATCCTCATATTTAACCTGTCCGAGTGTCTTATTATAAGCCCAAACCACTAACAGAACAATTAACAGCAACAGGATTTCAAATACAAAAAGTATAATCTTCTTACGTCCACTTCTTCTCTTTTTTCTTCTTCTCTTCTTTGCCATATTATTTTTCCTTTTTCCTATGAATGTAAAGCCACGCGTCTGCGTAGTCCTGACGCTCCTTCTCTGACATATTGGTATACTTTCCAAACTCCAGATTCGTCAGACGCATCTGCGGCCTGCCGCACTTGAAGCATTCAACTTCTTTCCTTCTTGAAACCATCCGTATCCAGCCACAATCCGGGCAAATGTATATTTTCATCATAGTCTTTATTCAAACTGTCCGAGAACCTCAGCTGACAAAGCATCAAGCTTAGCCTGTGAATCTTCAAGAGACACTCCTTTAACTCCGAAATAGAATTTAATCTTAGGCTCTGTACCAGAAGGTCGTACACAGCACCAAGCGTTATCGTTAAGTTCGTAGTAAAGTACATTAGAAGAAGGAAGACCAGTCGGCTCAACCTTTCCTGTTGTCATATCTTTTCTTGTGTCATTCTTGTAATCACGGATAGCAAGCACCTGATAATCGCCAAACTGCTTTGGCTCAGCAGCGCGTGCCTTTGTCATAATCTCATTTATCTGTGCGGCACCATCAATACCCTTTAAGGTCAGTGTAGAAATGCCCTCTCTGTAGTAGCCGTACTTCTCGTACATGTCAATCATGCCATCCCAGAGTGTCTTGCCCTGTGACTTGTAGAAAGCAGCCACCTCACACAGCATGCAGACTGCTGCAGGAGCATCCTTGTCCCTTGCATATGTGCCAGGCAGACATCCGTAGCTCTCCTCCATGCCGAATACATAGTTGTTGCAGCCGGTCTTTTCGAATTTAAGCATCTGCTCACCAATATACTTGAAGCCTGTAAGAACCTCGATATGCTTTACCCCATATGCTGCAGCAATTGCCTTACCCATATCTGTAGAAACAATTGATTCAACAAACGCAGGATTCTCAGGCAGAGTACCATTGGCACTCTTCTGGCTTAAGATGTACTCACCGATAAGCATAGCTGACATATTTCCTGTAAATGTCACATACTCACCTGTCTTTGTATCCTTGCAGTATACACCGAGTCTGTCGGCATCAGGGTCAGTTGCTAAAACGATATCAGCATCCTTTTCCTTTGCCAGCTCAAGCGCAAGCTTCCATGCATCAGGATTCTCTGGATTTGGATAAGGACATGTAGGGAAATTGCCGTCAGGTACTGCCTGGCTTGGCTCAATGTATACATTCTCAAAGCCCATATCCTTAAGCACCCTCTGTACAGGACGAAGTCCTGTGCCGTGGAGTGGTGTGTAAACAATCTTGATATCCTTTGCCATAGCCTTGATAATCTCCGGATGGATAGAAAGCTTGCGGAGCTCTCCGAAATATCCCTCCTCAACCTCATCAGAGATGACATTGTAAAGACCTGCCTCAATAGCAGCAGCCTTGTCCATAGTCTTTACCTGGTCAAATGATGTAACCTTTGCCACCTCAGCCATGATGCTTGTATCATGAGGTGGAGTAACCTGTGCACCATCCTCCCAGTAAACCTTGTATCCATTGTACTCGCGTGGATTGTGGCTTGCTGTGATAACAACACCTGCTATGGTGCCGAGTGTCCTTACTGCGTATGACAGCTCAGGAACAGGGGCAAGCTGCGGGAATACATATGTCTTGATTCCGTTTGCTGCAAGGCAGAGTGCTGTTGCATCAGTGAACTCATCATGCATATTACGTGAGTCATGTGCGATTGCAACACCTCTCTTTACTGCATCCTCTCCCTGTGAAAGTATGTAATTTGCCAGTCCCTGTGTAGCCTGACGGACTGTGTATATATTCATCCTGTTGGTGCCGGCTCCTATTACACCACGAAGACCTGCTGTACCAAACTCAAGTGTGCGATAGAATCTGTCCTCTATCTCCTTGTCATCACCTGCAAGAGCCTTAAGCTCTGCTTTTGTAGCCTCATCAAAATATGGGTCAGTACACCATTTCTCGTACTCCGCTCTGAAATCCATTTATATTAACCTCCTATATCAGTTAGTGAATAAGCCTATTAATACTTAATCATACCGATTTTACCACATTAACGTGCATTTGAAAAGTTTTACTTCCTTAATATTTTTTTAAACACCAGGCTCCTCATCCAAAGTGGCATCATACAGACACCAAACTGTGCCGCAACCGTAACAAAATAATCGGCTGCACTTATGGTCCCTGTCTTTAAAATACGCTTTCTTCCTGCCTTGTATTTAAGGAAATATTCAAAGCCGCCACGCCTCTTTAGCATATCATCACCGGTTCTGGCATACACAAGAGTCTCACCTATATTTGCCATACGACAGTGATTTCTGATCATATTCGCCCAAAGAAGAGAATCCTCCATAAGCAGACAGTCCTGATAATTGCCCGCAGCAAGCACCGCAGACCTTTTGTACATCACAGTCATGTGATTGAACGCATCGCGCTTTCTCTGATACTGCTTTATCACATAATTTCCGAGAGGCACTGTCCTTTCTGATATAATATTATGCATATCATCGGAAAACTCGCTGATGTAGCCGCCTATGATATCAAGCCCCGGATTTTCCGAAAAAGCATTCAGCTGTCTCTCAAACCGGTCAGGCACACATATATCATCTGTATCCATTCTGGCCACAAGCTCATTAGAGCAATGCTTTATGCCTTCAGCAAGTGCAAGACCGAGCCCGCTGTTTTTTTCAAGCTTTACCGTAACAAAATTTATTTCCGAAGGCCTGCATTCATAATCACTGATTGCCTCATAAAGCTCCTCTGTCAGCCGGCCATCCTCCACCAGCACTATCTCGTCCGGTAAAACAGTCTGTGAATATATGCTTTCCATACACTCCCTGAAATACTCAGGCTTTTCCTTGTAATAAATTGACAGTAATACTGAAAATTTGACTTTATTCATAAGTATCATCCTCCCAGACAAGCAGACTAATGTATCACCGCAAGCACAGTCTCTATACACAATCTGATATCATTTATCAATGAAAATCTCTTAAGATACTTAAGATTGTACCTCATCTTGCCCGGCAGCACCTTGTGGATATATGTGTAATCCACATCATCAGAAGCCTCCAGAAGCCTGTCCTCATCCTTATACCTGATGCTTGCCTCACTTGTGATTCCGGCAGGCATCAGAAGTGTCGCCATCATCGCAGGTGTATATGCCATGACATACTTCTCCACCTCAGGTCTTGTGCCAACAAAGCTCATATCACCACATAGCACATTTATAAGCTGCGGAATCTCATCAAGCCTGTACTTTCTGATGACAGCACCGACTCTTGTGATTCTTGAATCCCCACCGACAGTCACGAGTGAACCCTTTTTGTCAGCATCATTCACCATAGTTCTGAACTTGAATATGCGAAACCTCCTGCCATACTGCGTGATACGCTCCTGTCTGAAAAAAACAGGTCCTCTGCTATCCACCTTTATCCAGACAGCAAGGACCAGTATAACAGGCGAAAGCAGCATAAGAAGAACAGCAGACATAATCACATCAAAAATGCGTTTGAATACCATGCTTGTCCTCTTTCTGCTCAGATGCCTGTAATATTTAAGTGTAAAATCATTTTTCATGAATGTAGGAATATCTCCCCATGTTCTCCATCTACTCATGTAAAATCTCCAATAAATTATTAATTATATACTCCACATCCTCATCGCTAAGCTTTGTGTTGAGAGGAAGTGTAATTTCATTCTCATACTGATGATAAGCATTAGGAAAATCAGCTATATCAAAGCCCATATTCTTATATGCTGTCATCATCGGAAGCGGCTTGTAATGCACATTTGTGGCGATACCTCGATCCGCCATCTGCACTATAAGCTCATTGCGCCTATCCACGCCGATGCCCGGTATTCGAAGCAGATACAGATGTCCGCTCGATGTATGCCTGTCTGTAAAATGAGGCACAGTCAAGAGACCAAGCGGCTTAAATGCCTCGTCATAGCGCTCTATAATATCACGGCGTCTCTTGAGAAGCCCCTCATATCTGTCAAGCTGTACCAGACCAATAGCAGCCTGGATATCAGTCATATTGCACTTATACGAAGGAGCCACAATATCATACTCCCAGTTACCCAGACCATTCTTGTGGAAAGCATCCTTTGTCTGTCCATGGAGAGAAAGCAGCATAAACTGCTTGTAGATATACTCATCATCAAAGCCCTCTATAGGTCTCCAGGTGAGTGCTCCTCCCTCTGCGGTGGTAAGATTCTTGACCGCATGGAATGAAAAGCTTGTAAAATCAGCTACATTGCCACACATAATCCGCTCACCTGCTCTCATGTAAGAAGCACCAAAAGCATGAGCTGAGTCAGCCGCCACAATCACACGTCCGATTGCCCTCTGCACATCGTTTGACGGATGAAAAAGAGCCTTCTTTCTCTCCACAATATCAAAAATCCTGTCATAGTCGCAAGGCACACCTGCAATATCAACCGGCACGATAACCTTTGTCTTTTCTGTAATAGCAGCTTCCAGGGCATCGTAATCCATCTCAAATGAATCAGGTGCTACGTCTATAAACTTAAGCGTTGCACCTACATGCACAGCAGGGCTTGCAGATGCAGTATATGTGTATGCGCTTGTGATGACCTCATCACCCGCACCTATTCCAAGGAATCTGAGTATCGACTCAAGGCACGCAGTAGCAGAGCCAAGAGCCACAGCCTTATCCGTGCCGCATAGCTTAGCAATCCTCTTCTCAAACTCCTTGGTTCTTGGACCTGTTGTAATCCAACCGCTTCGAAGTGCATCAGCAACAGCTGACACCTCTGCCTCTGTTATATCAGGTGGTGAAAATGAAATCTGTCTCTTTTCCATAGTTATGTTCCTCGCTTCCGGCATAAAATATGCCAAACATCCGGCTTTTACAGTCTATATTATGAGCTTCAAAAGATATTTAGTTCTCCAGGTCAGGATGATATGTCTTTACCACAGAGGCCACTATCTGCTTGATATCCTTTGCTTCTGAGGTGCATGCCTTCTCGAGCATCTCAAGCTGCTTCTCAAAGAGCTCATCATCCATCTCAATAGGCTCACCCACATGAATCAGCTTGTTCGGAGTCTCCTTGAGACCCTCCTCACTCATCAGCATCTCCTCGTAGAGCTTCTCACCCGGACGCAGGCCTGTGTATACAATCTGAATATCCACATCCGGCTCCAGTCCTGAAAGCCTGATAAGGTTTCTTGCCATATCATCAATCTTGACCGGCTCACCCATGTCGAGCACAAAAATCTCGCCTCCGTGAGCATAGAGCCCTGCCTGCAGCACAAGCGCCACAGCCTCCGGAATTGTCATAAAATACCTGATAATACGCTTGTCCGTCACAGTAACAGGACCGCCATCCTCTATCTGCTTCTTAAACAGCGGTATAACACTACCATTGCTGCCAAGCACGTTTCCAAAACGCACAGCAACAAAATCAGTCTCCGTCTGCCTGTTCATCATCTGTATAACCATCTCACACAGACGCTTTGACGCACCCATGATATTGGTCGGATTGACCGCCTTATCCGTAGATATAAGCACGAACTTCTTCACATGGTACTCAGCTGCAATCCTTGAGAGCTTTAACGTGCCAAGCACATTGTTTTTTATTGCCTCATTCGGGCTTTCCTCCATCAGCGGTACATGCTTATGTGCAGCCGCATGATAAATAATATCAGGGTGATATGTCTGGAATACATAGTGCAGCCTGTTAGTATTGCGCACCGAGCCAATCAGCGTCTCCACCCTTACATAAGGATACTTACGCTTCAGCTCCTGCTGTATATCGTATGCATTATTCTCATAAATATCAAAAATGATAAGAAGCTTCGGATCCTCCCTGGCTATCTGACGGCAAAGCTCACTACCTATTGAGCCTCCTCCACCTGTAACCATGACCACCTTGCCCTGTAAAAATGAATGAATACCATCATTATCCACAACAACCGGATCTCTTCCAAGCAAATCCTCAATGCTTACCGGGCGCAGATTGGAAACCGAAACCCTGCCATCCACCATCTGATAGATTCCCGGAACCACAGACACATCACAGCCTGTGTCCTTACAAATATTGAGTATATCCTTCCTGTCCTTACCGGATGTAGAAGGTACAGCATACACAATTTTCGTGATATCATACTTCTCAACCATCTCTGGAATGTCATTTCGGTTGCCGACAATAGGCACGCCATCTATGAATCGTCCCAGCTTAGCCGGGTTGTCATCTATGATACAGCAAGCCTTCGTGTGCAGATGTGAGCTCATGATAAGCTCTCTGATAAGCATCCTGCCCGCATTTCCTGCTCCGATAATCATGACTCTCTCATCACCGTTTGCAGAGCCTCTCTGCTCCAGCATCTTCTGACCTGTCCTGATAAATCTGTACGCAAAACGGCACGCTGTGCACAGTGCAAAGCTGAGCATCAGCCCGATAATCCAGAAGGCATACGGCATCTTGATCTCATACACCTCATGAATGATAACACTCACAACTGTAAGCACCAGAAAGGCACCAATAATATGCATAAATTCGTTGATGCTCGCAAAGCGCCATATACTGTGGTAAAGCCTGAAAATATAAAACACCACAAGTGAAATCACCATAAACAATGGCACAATGTGCAGATACCCCTCCAAAAATGAGAGCGGAATATGTGAATATGAAAACTCAAACCTGATCATCAAAGCGAAAAAGAATGAGATTGCAATGATGCACATATCAACAAATGCAAGAACCAATGCCCTGAAAACCCATTGCTTGTCATTGCCCATATATGCATCCGGCTTCTCCGGACCATCGTATTTTGTTTTGTCTTTTGGATTATTTGTATTTTTTTTCATGTCAAGTCTATTACTCATATAGGATCTTCTCCTTTTGTCTCTCACTGCAAAAAACAGCTTCTATATACCTATGTAAATCAACTTCTCATAAACTGCATTTAAATTTACGCTTTATTATACCATACACACACTATTATAGTTCTTATTATTTTATTAAATATACCACATTTAGTGATGCTTGAAAACAAACAGCTTGCTTATCACATAGTTGAGCACCACCACAACCACCTGTGCTGCCAGCTTTACCCACATGCTTGGATAGTCCAGAAGCGTGATAAAAATAAAGATAATAGCCTCTTCAATAACCAGCGTGATGAATCTGCCACTGAAAAAAGCAAACATCTGTACTAAAAATGCCGTCTTGGTAGGCGTTGCAACCTTAAACACCCACTTCTTGTTGGTAACATATGAAAATAGAACAGCAAACACCCATGCCAGAGCGTTCGCAATCAGCTCATTGATACCAAAAAATACATTAAAAATGGCATATGCACCTATGCTGATCACAAAGGTCATATTGCCAAAAACCGTGTATAAAACAAGCTCTTTAAACTCCTCTTTCCTGTTTCGTATTATAATATTATCCATTTCTCCACCTATGTGACAGGCTTAAGCCCCTGTCGTAATTTATACGTGTAAGTTGATAGTAATGTTAATTTGCGATTTTTATATAATAACTGCATAGCCAAAATAAGTCAATATGTGATATGATATCTGCATGAAAAAGAAAACACAAAAAAACAAGAGTATAAAACTAAACTACATATATAATGTGAGTTACCAGATACTCACACTGATTACACCGCTTATCACAGCGCCGTACCTCTCGAGGGTGCTTAAGGCAGACGGAATAGGTGCATACAGCTATACCTACTCACTGGTATCATACTTTATCATGTTTGCCGCACTGGGCACTGTAAACTACGGAAACAGGGAAATATCATACCTGCAGGAGGACAGAGCAAAACGCACAAAAACCTTCTGGGAGATTGAGCTTCTATCCGTCATCAGCGTGATTGTGTGTCTGTGCGCATATATGGTATTCACACTTGCATTTGGGCACTCACCGCTCAAAAAGCACCTGCTATTGATTGAAGCCGTATACCTGATATCGGTTGCTTCTGATATCTCCTGGCTGTTTCAGGGACTTGAGGAATTTGGCAAAATAGTCGGTCGAAACGTGATTTTTAAAATCATAAACATTGCTTTTATCTTCATCGCCGTACGCTCAGAGAGTGATCTGCTCATATATGTGGCAGGAATATGTCTATTAGAGCTTTTTGCCAATATATCCATCTGGTTTTACCTGCCTCAATATGTTGACAGACCAAAGCTTAAGGAGCTTAAGCCATTCTCTCATCTAAGGGCTACTCTCACACTATTTGTACCTACTATAGCGACAACCATATACACAGCGCTTGACAAAACCATGCTCAACAACATAACCGGCAGCATGACAGAAAACGGCTACTATGAGCAAGCCAACAAGATATCCAAAATGGTTCTCATGCTCGTAACCTCACTCGGTACTGTGATGCTTCCAAGAATAGGAAGAGCCTTCAGTGAAAATAAAAAAGACGAAGTAAAAGCCCTCCTTTATAAGAGCTTTCAATTCGTCTGGTTTATAGGTCTTGCCCTGTGCTTTGGCCTGATAGGCATCGCACGCAATTTCTCGCCATGGTTTTTTGGTCCGGGATATGAAAAGGTGCCATATCTCATCATGATAATGGCTACACTGTTGCCGATTATAGGTTTAAGCAATGTAATCGGTATACAGTATCTGGTAACTACCAAGCGTGAAAGCCTGCTGACACGCTCAGTATGTATCGGAGCCGCAGCCAATTTTGTCATGAATATGATTCTCATACATCAGCTCTATTCATACGGTGCAGCCATAGCCTCTGTCATCTCGGAGGTAATAATAACTGCCGTACAACTTTACTTCATACGAAATGAGCTTAGCATACCAAAAATATTTTCTCTATCATGGAAATATCTCGTATCAGCAATCTGTATGCTTATAGTACTGCTAATCATGGATGCAAGGCTGTCCGTCAGCTTCATGCACACAATGATTATGATTGTGACCGGATTTATAACCTATATGGTGCTGCTTGTACTGATGCGTGACGAGATGGTATGGGAAGGCATAAAGCTCATTAAAGCCCGAATCAAATGCCACTAAATAATACCATTCTGCAACGCTTAATTACCCGGCAGCCTCACTTACTTGGCTGCCTCATACTCTCCAACCACCTGTGCCTCTCCTCTGTCAGTATATTCTCTTGCCATTTTCAGAGCTTTTTTAGTCCTCTTCACAGACTTTTTCCATATTGAAAGCTCTGATTTTGCCGTATCAGACTTTATCCCATATTGATTCACAGCCATATTGCCAATATATGCCGTAAGCTTTTTGGCACCATAAGCATTCAGGTGCTCAAAATCAGCGAAGTCATGGGAATCATCTATCCCTGCAATGCTCTCATAATCAGTACTCAGATCAAGAAAATCGTATCCATACGCCTTCGTTATACTTTCAATCTGCTCAAGCCCTGACTTATCAGCAGCCTGTGTCTCATGAGGCGGCTGCAGCAACAGCACATGCTCTATGCCAAGCTTATTGCAGTACGAAAGCAGCTCCTTAAGATATGCCCTGCACTCATCAGTCAACACATAGGCTTCTTTAGTGGGCTGTCCGATATTTGCCAGATTGTCACGGCCTCCGGTGATGCCTGTCTTTGAATAAAAACCCTTCAGATAGCCTCCACCGCTGAGCCTCATATAGGCACGAGTGACAAATGAGGTATACACCGCCTCAGGGTCCTTCCAGTTGCCATGATACTTCTCCAACGGGAAATAAAGGGTATCCGATATGTTATCCTTCACCTCTTCATCATCCTTATTGATATTTTTTGGAATAGTCTCTACCGTGTCAAGCTTGTTCTGTGACATAGGCATATTGTCAATCCACTTTCTCAGATAAACCTCATCAGTCAGATTCCAATTTCCCTGACTAAATGCAGAAGCATTGATTACAAGGAGCTTCGGCCTCTGTCTCTTCACAATCTCCGTGACAATGGACTTGTACATATTGCATGGCACAGCTCCTATTGAAAGATTGCATGACTTAAGGCCATACTCCTCCCACGCCAGAGCCGGCGCATAGCCCGTGTATACCTCACTTGGTCCAATCATGACCATATCAAGGCTGTTCTTTGGCTCTGCATAAAAACCATATATATTTTCAATATCGCTGCTGTCAATGGCAATAAATGCCTTTGAAACTATTTGCATGAGCAATAGGAGAACTATTGCAAATGCAGGAATTTTAATAAATTTCATGGTGTTTCCTTTTCTATTGAAACGCTTTATTTTGATTTTTTTCAGTAAACACTATATAGTATAGCGGATTAGTATTAAAAAGCAACACCCTGATTTCTATTTGTCATTTTCTGATATGAAGCTGTTTACCCGGATAGAATATAAAATCGATAAACCTGATTTTCTTTATGATACACTCATACAATATCCAGCATATAGCAGTGCTTCCTTCAAATCCGCATATACACTGCAGCGCCATATTGGTTATACCAGCCCTGTCCAATATAATCCTGATTCCACCTACAAATATCACATGCATCGCATAAAACGGCATGCTATCACGGCCAATAGTCTGTACCCACTTGGGAAAATCACAATACTCTGATAGAAAATAGCTTACTGCAAATATAAATACTGTCACTATACAGGCGGTAAGCCGCTCAAACAGACTGCTGAAAAAGGGATTGCTGCTTATGTCATCCTGTAATACTATGCCTGACGCCTCTACAAGCACACTCATAACGGCAAGGCTCAGCACAGTATATCTATTATCCAGTTTATCAAGCCACTTCTTAATCAGGCATCCCAGATAAAAGTACATCTGAAAGCCGGCTATGTAGTTAAAGCCCACATAGTGAAAGCTGCCATAGCATGTGAAAGCAATTATTAAAAACAGCACAAATAAAAGCTCCATTTTATAATTAAAATGTGGCAGAAGCCTCGCAAACACATAATCAGCCATATACGCCACACAATATATGAGAAACAGTGCGTATAAATACCATAAAAACTCTATCGGCTTCCATGGTATGCTTATCAAGCTGCTAACAGCAATCGGCTCCCTTATCAAATTTGAAAGGGCAAATTTAATAATCCAGTAAATAACTGAAATCATCACGTAAGGCAGCAGGATATTAAATGCTTTATGACCTATCCGGCTAAAAATGCCTTGTGAAGCATTCCCTACATATTCACTATATAAGAAGCCTGAAACTGCGATAAAGCAAGGCATGTGAAAGCTGTATATTACATTTGCAATACCATTCATTGTATCATCAAATGAATACATGTCTGTCAGACCCAATGTAGTGTGACCTAAAATCACAAATAAAATAAGGATGCCCTTTATGAAATCAATTGTTTTATCTCGTGTGGTGGTGTTGGTTTGCATGTTGTGTCCTCTGTGGTAATTTTCATAATTTTATAGTTATCTTATTCTAAAATTCAAATTTATTCACAAAATATTTTTCGAAATAATCTGGTGTGTATACATATGCATCTTTCTAACTCTGCTCATGTTTTCTCATTTAATAAAAATATATAAAGTTATTACCATTTTTCATTAACAACTTATAATTTTCAAACTGCTATAGTAAAAATTTCCACATGTCTTTCCATGTGGAAACCTTTACCATAAAATCATTATGACTTTATTCTACCTCATCTATTTGGTAAACTAAACCATTTTTTATATAATATATTTTTCCGTCTAATCCATCAAAAGTTCCATTATATCCAAAGTCAACAACACCATTATTTACATACCATAATCCTTTTTCATTTTTCGCAATTGTATTAGCTGTAAAGTCTACATGACCATTTATTACATACCACCAATTATTATTATAATATACTAATGTATTGACATTAAAATCTACACAACCATTTTTCACATACCACCAGTTGTTATTATAATAGCCTAATGTATTGGCATTAAAATCTACTCGACCATTTCTTACGTACCACCAGTTATTATTATAATAACCTAATGTATTCGCATTAAAGTCCACTCGGCCATTTCTCACATACCACCAATTATTGTTATAATATGCTAATGTATTGGCATTAAAATCAATCACACCATTTTTCACATACCACCATTGACCATTATACTGTGCCAATGAAGTAAACCAGTCCGCAAAAACTCCACTCTGATAATATCTCCACTGGTTATCTGTTGCATCATATGCCAAACCATCTGCAATGATCGAGTGACAACCACGCTGTTGACATAAATAATACGATGTCGGATCTGTAGGATCCCATGTATGCCATAATGGTAATTTATATGAGGAAGGCTTCGAAAACGGCTCGTATCCGCCCTTTGAGTATATAACTACCTTAGTTCCTATCTTACAATTATCATATATCCATTTTGCATCCCCTGCTGTAAGACGAATACATCCATGTGAACAGGTTGTACCCAATTTATTGTATGCACTCACACTTAATGTCTGTGGGTTATTTTTTGAATTATAAAATACTGAATGAAATAATACACCACCATGTATTCTTGTACACCATTGGCCATATGATGGTCCCATTAAAGTCTGCCATCTATATTTTGCAGGTGTATAAAATATGCCTTCAGGTGTATTATTCCCACCATCTGAGCAGATAAATCTCTTTACAGGAACATATACATTGTTATCCCTACCATATACAGTAATAAGGTCTTTACTCTTATTTACATATATTTCATATTCAGAGAAATCACCTGCTATTCCTAGCGTATCCTCTATTATATTCCCCTGATTATCATAGTATAGTTTCAGAACTTTTCCATACATAGCAGAGTTCGGGTCACTTACGTAGTAATTTGATGTTGTCGATGCAGATACATCATTTCTCCCAACGAAAAATAATGTAAATGCTATCAACGCAAATGCAACAAATACTTTTTGAATATTAAATGCATTTATCTTTTTAACCATAAAAACATCCTCCATAAACAACGCTTAAATATTAAAACTCAACATGTCCATTTTTTATAGCATATGTCCAATTTTTGTATTTAAAATTTCCATTATAATTAAAATCTACCATTCCATTATTTACATACCACCAGCCCATGTTATTCTGCACTAATGTATTCTCCTGGAAATCAATTACTCCATTATGTACGTACCACCATCTTCCATATAGGTATTCAAGTCTATCTGCACGTGCATCAAAGCTGCCATTTTTAATACAATACCACCAGTCTTTGTGAAAATATGTCTTACCATTATAATTTTGATCACTAGTACATAATGCCATTCCGGAATAATTAAAATCTACATTTCCATTCTTTATATACCATTCTCCATGATCAGTTTTTGAAATTCCATTAAATGAAAAATCTACCATTCCATTATTTACATACCACCAGCCCTTATTGTTTTGTACAAGTGTATTCTCTTGGAAATCAATCACTCCATTATGTACATACCACCATCTTCCATACATGTATTCAAGTCTATTTACGCTTGAATCCAATTTACCATTCTTAATGCAATACCACCATTTGTTCTTATTACACAACGCCATTCCTGAAAAACTATAATCAACTTTTCCATTATTTATATACCAACTGCCTGTATCGTCTTGCACTACTCCTTTGAACGTCTTGTCGCATTTTCCATTTTCAAAATAATACAATTCATTTTTATATTTTACTAATTTATTAATATCTTTATTTAACTGACCATTTTCCCAGTAGGTTAATATGTTTTTTTCTTCAACTATGCCGGTATATGTTCTATCCAGACAGCCATTAGTAAAGTGATATGTTCCATTAACTTCCTGAGTATTACCTGTTGTAAGATTATATTCCTGGCATGAAAGTTCCTTAACTCCTGTAATATTTGAAGCTTTTCCGTTTTCAACATATCTTGTAATATTATCTTTGTCCGTAACCAGACCCGTAAAATCAGATTTTACATTTCCATTAATTACAAACCAATTATTTTCCCCATTCTCGGCAAAACCATTATATGTACTGCTTACATTTTCATTCGTTACCGGTTTCCACTCTTTTCCATCATAAATAAAATCTGAATAATGTTTATCTACTTTACCATTAACAAATGAATACCAACCATCAAATGTCACTGTCTGACCATCTGACATGCTCTGTGTTAAATTACTAACCCTATATAGTCCATTATAATTAAAATCTACTACTCCATTATGTACATACCAATCACCGGAACCATATCTGGCAATTCCATCGAACGAAAAATCAACAGCTCCATTTCTCACATACCACCACTTATTATTATAATATCCTAATGTATTTGCATTAAAGTCCACCTGTCCATTTCTCACATACCACCACTTATTATTATAATATGCTAACGTGTTTGCATTAAAGTCTACCTGTCCATTTCTCACATACCACCAGTTATTATTATAATATGCTAACGTGTTTGCATTAAAATCTACCTGTCCATCTTTTACATACCACCAAATTTTATTGTAATATGCTAGTGTAGTGGCATTAAAATCCGCACGTCCATTTCTTACATACCACCAATTTCCTTTAAAATAAGCTAATGTATTTGCACTAAAGTCAATTTTACCGTTTTTTACATACCACCAATTTCCTGAATATAATGCCAAACCGGTATAGCTATAATCAACAGATCCATTTTTATAAAAATACCAATTGCCATCAGATGCCTGTTTCAAATTATTAAGACCTAAATAGTCCATTATGCCGTTTGCATCTGCTACTCCAAGTGTCCTCAGTTTTTCTTCCGATGACAAAAATTGCTCACAATCACTTGCATTACTTATAAAGCAATGTTCAATCAGTACTGCCGGAATATTGTTATATTTATTTCCTTTTATTACAGCCAAATAATCAGCTAATGATCCATCCGGATATCTTGTATTATTTTCCGAATTTCTTATAAGTGTTCCTCTTCCTTGCTGAGGAATACCCAAGGCCTTTAATCTTTTTATAATATCTTTGGCAAGAACTTCTCCATTTCTTCCTATTTCACTTTTATAATTCATATTTGGGTAGTATACTGACACGCCTCTTGCCGATGGTCCTGAAGAATTCAAATGGAAACTAATATACAAATCAGCCTTAACATTTTTCGAAAACTCTACTCGCTTAGAATTACATTCTGTGCTCTTTACTGAGCCGCCTCCAAAGGGACACGAGTAGGAATCTCTTACCATATATACCTTTACACCATCATGCTTCTCTAATTCCTGCTTGCAATATGAGGCAATCTTATATGTAAGGGCTTCCTCTCTGTATCCATTACTTCTGTTTTGAGCTCCTGCGTGAGAAGCATCGTGACCAGCATCCAATACCACAACATATTTTGGAATTGATGATGCCTTCACCTGTTCCTGCGAATCTCCCAAATTAGGGAAAATACCGCAAATCATTGCCATTATTAATATTGCGGCAAATATTTTTTTACATGCCTTTTTTAACATTTATTAAGCCACCTTCCTTAGTACTATAGATTTATTTTATTACTATTATATATACTTTTCAAGTGCTATATTTACCATTTAACGCAATTGCCTAATTCAAAATATTTTTATTATAGAATTTAGAGTTTAATTTCAATTGATAATCAAGTGCAGAACACCCAAATTCTTCTGCTAATGTTTTAGTATTTGAAAACAAATCTGTTCCTAAACCTAATCTATCCCCTTCAATACCGCATCCCAACGCAGATAATGTAGTTGGAAACATATCCATAGTTGTATACGTTCTTGCATCTCCAGTGTATTTCTTATCTGAATTTATAACATTTACATATGTACGCCTATCGTATCCATCAGGCATATCCTTAAAATAACTGCTATCCATACATAAATGATCTCCTGATAGTATAATTACTGTATCCTCATAAAAATCCTGCTGCTGTATCCATTCTACAAAAGAAGCAACCTGACGACTATTGCACGCCAGCACATTTGAATATTGCTGACCATACTGATTCTCACATAAATCACATACATAGCCGTCCGTAAAATGAGTATCTGTTGTTAACATAGTCAAATTAAACGGCTCACCTTTTGAAGCTAGTTCCGTGAGTGTGTCCTTAGCAAAATCAAATAGTTTCTCGTCCTCATACCCCCACCATTCAAAATAATCCGATGGTATCTTATGAGTCTTTATTGCCCAATTGTAATCATACACTTTAAAATCACCGTGCTCTTCAAAGTACTTTCCACGATTTGCAAATGACTTGTCTGAGCCAATCAGTAAGCAATTATTGTACCCATTCTGTTCAAGGATCTGTCCTGTTGAAAAAACTCCCGGAAGAAATTCTTCATCATCCGAACCATATGCGTTTACATCTGCGTTGAGTGGTACCCCGGAAGTCTGAGCTACAAGTCCTGCAGCAGTCCACGTGGTATTTCCAAGCGGATACGCTCCATTCAAATGTGTATCTGTTCCATTAAAGCATTCATTGTTTAAAGCCAAATCTGTAAGTTCAGAAATATAGTCAGTATCTTTTCCACCACCATTTTCTGTATCTGAATCAGATATTTCCATAGATTCCAAAAAGATATAAATAAGATTCTTTTTATGTTCAGGAAATGTTATTTTAGTCTTTGAAGGGTCCACATAATAAACATCATAAAGATTTGTCTTTGTCTGTGAAGCAACTGCATAATTATATAATCCATAATTTTTATTAAATTTAGCAAATACATTACCTATTGTACCAAAACTTATTATAACTATTATCAAACTGCTCGCCAAAAACCTATAGCCCCATTTTTGCTTCCTGATAAATATCGACAATAGTACAACAAATACTATAGCAAAAATTATTGAACTACCAATCTCAATAAATAAGTTTCTAAAATCTGACCAATTAGTTCCCCCTAAATCCGTAGTCATATGAAACAGCAGTTGCGATATTGATACATCTTCAAATTGATTTGAAAGATATTTATATCCCCATACTAAACCACTCGCCAGCATGAGCAGAATCGCCATTACTATCTGATGTATTACAAACCATACTATATTTATCGTTTGATTGGTTCTCTTTGACTTTTCCACTATTCTTATCATATTCCATATAAAAGTAAGAATAAGAGCTATAAAACATGGGATAACCAATTGCAGGAAATTTATGATATTTATATTTGCATTTATTGTATCAAATGCTGATTTTCCTGCTATAAGTTCAATCGGCTTTTGTAAATATTCCGTATTCCTAAAAACTGATGCCTCTTGATAATTCTGATACCCTATACTATCAACCAAACAATCCTTTTCCAAATCATACACAACTATATTCAACCCCTGTCTGTGTGTACAATAACTCTCACCATCAATTTTAATATCTGCCCAATTTCCAAGATATTGCCCTCCACTACATAAATTTATATTGTGACCATGAATTTTTTTCTTAAAATAAAGTGCTGCTTCATTGCTTGATTCCGTTTTAACGAGCTTTCCATCACTGATAACAGCATAGAAGCTTGATGCAATTCCTGTATCTCTAGGAGTACTATCTATTCCAATATCATTTAAGCACTGCTGAATTGAATCTGTAATTCCTAAAGAATAATCTGTGCATACTGCCATCAATATCAAATACTGTTTATCACAATATTTTTCAAGTAATTCTTCAATGGAATAGTCAGGAAGTTCATCATCAATCAAATCATATTTCACTGTACAATTATTCAAAATAATATCATTTGAAAATTTCTTTACAGTTATCCCATTCCATTTAATAGCCATTTTAATATTTTTAGTGTCTGTATATATATTCATCTCATCAAAAGTTTCGCCAGCAACGTATGGAACCTTTACAGTCGTATTATTCTTATCTGCCTTATGTCTTTCTAAATCCGAATCTGATGAATACTCCACTTCTGTCAGAGTATGCTTATCCATATCTTTGCCATACAAGCTATATTCTACCGAATAATTTGCTGGTAGCAACATTACAGCTATACACAATATTATTAATACAGCAAATATATAATTTACTATCCTCATAGTTTTCTCTCTTGTTATATCCATTATATATATACCTCTCATTCTTCCCATAATTTTGTACACTAAAAAGAGCATTCTGCCCACAAAATGCTCTATAATTATACTTGATTTTATATAAAATGTAAATTATTTTCTTAATATTTTCTTAACATTTCACTATGGTATAAGTTTGTTCACATATGGTATCTTTTGTAATAATTTAACTATAATTACAGATAATCCGTATGTCAAAAATATACCACCTATTCTCCAAGCAGTAGAAAACTCATTAATACTAAAAATATAGCATAGCACATATATAGGGTATTTATGTATCAAATATACTCCAAAACTCGCCCCCGATAATTGCATAATTGTAGAATTAAATTTTTCATAATTCTCCCATTTAAAATATTTGAATGCCGTAAAAATAGCCACTGCATATATCACTGTGGGAAAATTAGTATACCCTCTATACGTTGCATTAATTGAATTATCTCTAAACGACAAATATGCCGTAATTCCAAATTGAAAAAACAACGCTATAACACCAAATAAATATATTACTCTCCGCACTTTTAATTCCATCTGTGTGTTTGCAAGATAATATCCCAGCAATACGAAAATAATATATCCCCCACCCAATGGATTATTTAAACTTTGATTCCAATCAATTCCAATTATCGAAAACAGCACTGGTAATAAAGATCTGCTCAAGAACGTATAAAGAATCAAATATGTAAAAACTCCTTTTTTACCAATTCTTTTTTGTGATGGAATTATTCCCAAAACTGGGATACACAAATATACTGCAAATAAATCTATAAAAAAGTAATATATATTAAACGCTCTAACATTAAATATAACATTTATAAGTTTAATTGGACTTGATACATCAGACCATTTCAAACATTTTAATGCCAGAACACACCATACAATAGCAACCACACTCCAAAATAGAAACGGAATCATAGTCCTACTGAAACGTTTTTTTATAAATTCATATGTATTATATCTTTTACGATAATCCATAAGTGTTGCCCCTGTTAACATAAAAAACACAGGAACCGCAAAATAACATAAACAGTCTATAAACAGACTACTCAACCAGCTAACGCTATGATGAAATGTATATAATGAAGTACCATTCACATGCATTGTAACAACAGCAATGCATGACACTACATTTAATGCATCAAAATAACCAACTCTTTTTTTTGACATTATATTTTTGTCCTCTCTCTTTTATAACCTACAATGAATCAGCAAGCAATTTTTCTCTTTATCAGCTGCTTAACCATACTAAAATTGGTTTTCATAAGATTCCAATTGCAAATCAAATTTACCGCTAAAAAAATTCCTAAAATAATTATTCCATAGACAATTCCAGCACCTATTAATAGCATATAGCTTCCAGCCCAATGAATTTTATCATAAAATAAAATCATGCACAAAACAGCTGTTAATATGTTAACTATCATTATCCTATAACTGGAAATCACCGAAGTTTGTAATATTCTATGATTTGCATATATAATCATATCATTAGTACGATAAACCATAGCAACAATAGTTCCTATCAAAACACCATAAATTCCAAATTTATATACTGCTAAAAATGATACTATAAGATTTATTGCTGATTCTGCAATTGAACGTGACTGTGTCTTTTTAAAATGTCCAGCTATATTAATCAAATTATTAGATGCAAAACGAGCAATGCTAAGTAACTGGATAGTCAAAAATAAAACAGGCAAAAGCTTATCTATATAATTATAATCTGTCATATTCTTAGTGTACAGATTCATGAATGGAAGTGTTAATACTCCAATCACTGTAAATACATAATACCCAAAGACCGTAATATCCAGTTCAAACACTCTATATATGTGAATAAAATGTTCCTTTCCCTTATGATAATTCTGTCCCAAATAAAAAACCAGACCATTGTTTACTGTATTAAACAAATTAAGTACTGTAGAATATATATAATTATAGACGGTATATACACTTACAACCTTTAATCCTGAAAAAACAGATAATACCAATACATCTGTGTTTGAAAAAACCAAAGTTGAAATTTGATGAATTAATACAGAATTTTTTTGTGAAATTGCCGCTTCATTCGGTTCAACACTAAGATCTATCCAGCCATAATTTTTATGAATATATATTTCGAACAAAGCCATTTGCAATACATAAAATGCAAAAAATACAACCTGAACTGCAAGGACCTGAAATCCGGCAATAATAAGTATTATTTTTCCAACATTTATCAACACATTAACAATTGTTGTAATATTAGTAACAATGTAGGATTTCCCTTCAGCCTGAAGTAATATTTTATATTTTCCCTGATACATAAAGTTGACAACATTTCCTAATCCTCCAAAGAAAATTAATGCCATAACCAAAAACGTATTAAGACTATTTTTTACTACAAATGGATATATTACAGAAAAAACAACCAACGCTGCAAAATAAAGCTTACTAGTTCTTTTATAATATTTATTAGTTGCTGATAAAATAGAATTTATATCTTTTTTCCCACCTTCAGCTATCGGTTGATATAATGCCTGTAACGATGCGGTACCTACTCCGGCTTCGAATAATCCAAGATATACCAATATCTGAGAAATTGAAGATAAAAGTCCATTCACCTCTGAACCATAATATTCAATAATAACCTTAGGAACAATAATTGCAAATACAACAGTTAAAGCTTGTCCTAAAATACCAAATACTATATTATAAATTCCTTTTTTTGCATTCATACCGGCCGCCCTTCTGATTTTAAATAAATAATTTTTTTACAAATTCTTTCATAAGCCTATTTCGATATATATGTCTTACTATAAACCATTGTTTAAGCTTAAGCTTTTTACTTGTCAAAGATTCTTTTGAAATATCTGTATATAATTGACTTTTCTCAAATTCCTCTATAAACGGATGTTTTAAATCATAATCAGCTCCTGCAAGATTCATAAATATGCCATTCATAAAGTACACAACATCTTTATACTTTTCGAATTTCTTTTCCGAATAATACGTTAACAAATAATCATAAATCTGTGTATAATCATGAATATATGACAATCTTGTCAATTTTAAAGCACTACCAACTGTTTCAACATTATACTTGTACAATGGTTGCGTTATATACTCGTAATTACTTGCATAATTGGCATATTCAAGATTAAATAACAAATCCTCACCCATTTTTATACTTTCTTTATATAAAATATTATTTGTTTTCACTACAGATGTTTTATAAATATTATTCCAAATCATATTGTTTTTCAACATTAAAAATGCATGGAGCAGGAAATTTTCATTTTCCTGCTCCTTCGGTAAATCACGTTTACAATAACTTAACTCACCATTATCCGTATAATAATCAAATAAATATATATCTTTATCCCATTTCTTTTTCATAAAATCTGAAATAGTCTCTACGCATATCATATCATCACTATCTACAAACATCAAATATTCGCCTGATGCATGATTAATTCCATAATTACGTGCCGAACTCACTCCACCATTTTCCTTATGGTATACATTTATCCTTTTGTCTATTTTTTCATAGCCACGACACAAATCCAGACTATTATCTATAGATCCATCGTCAACAATTATAATTTCAATTTCATCACTCTGAATCTGAAGTAAAGTTTTTAAACATGATTCTATATAATTCTCTCTGTTATACACAGGTACAATTATGGACAATTTCATTATATTCATCCCTCTTTATATCTGATTACTTTTGCAGGACAACCTCCAACAATTGCATTAGCAGGAACATCCTTAGTTACTATACTGCCAGCAGCAATAATTGCATTATTACCGATAGTTACACCTTTTAATATTACAGAATTTGCACCAATCCACACATTATCACCTATCTTGATTGGTGCAGAAACAAATCCACCATTGACAGTATCATGATCATGATCAACCATTACTACATTGTTCGCAATAATACAATTTACTCCAATCTCAATTTGTTTCAAGCACGTCACACTTACATTCTGATTCATAAAACAATGCTGTCCTATTATCATGCAACCGCTTTGTACACTTAGATAACAAAATCTTTTGCTTTCAAAATCATTTGCTATCTCAATTTTTCCACATTTAGTCACGACAATTTTTGTTTTAGAACCAAGATTAATTTGTTTTCCAGTGTTCAATCTATTTCCATACAGGATTTTATACGGAATCAACTTAATTGCTGAAATAGTATATTTAATTCTCTTCACTAATCCCATTTACTTCACCTGATTCTTTATTTTTATAAATAAAATATATTAAAAATCCCCATAACGTCCAAAATACAACCGTAGTTTCATTATTAACATATAATATTTCCGATACAAACATACTTGATGCAACAATTGTAATACATCCACTAAACAGTGCAATGCACTTCAGGATATCTTCATCTTTAATAAACTTATAATTTTTTAGAATATAAATCAATGATGATATCATAATAAGTAAAAACATTATTGTTCCTACAATTCCCTGAGAAGATAACAGGTCCATAAACATATTATGAAACGCGTCAAAAACGGCAAATCCATTGGTTAACATGTAGCAATTTGGAAGTTTTTCTCCTGCATACGTAACATTATTTCCAAAACTTATTCCAAAGATTGGACTTGTTTTAAAAAGTTCAAATGCATTATTCCAAAGATCAAATCTTCTGTTGCTTACATCTCCCTCCAATTCCTCTTGTCTTCCAATTTCTATTTTATTTTTATTATCTTCCTTGTCGTTATCAGACCCATGTGCATGATTCCAGCTCTCCACAGCTGCCACATAACCATTATATCCAGCCTTAATCCCCTGTTGTGCCCCCATTGCAACAGCAACAGCAATAATGGCAACTACAATAGCTGTCGTAATTTTTTTTCTTTTATTAAAAGTATACAGGAAGAAGAACAAAAGCATACTTATAATAACACAAATCATTCCAGTTCTTGAAGCAGAAAAGCTAATACTCATTAACTGAATAAGCATTGAGATAACCATACTAACTTTTATACACTTTTTTTGACTACTAAAGAAAAAATACAAGCTTATAATCAATGCTATTGTCGTTAATATGGCTCCATAATTAGGATCGGTATGAATCCCATACAACCTTCCCCAATAAGCTACACCAACAATAAATGTTTTTGATTCACTTATAATGCGATTAAAGCCATAGTTTGCAAAAAGCATTCCTATACCTATTATATTCATAATAGATGTTATAATCAGGATTTCCAATATAACAAACCTAAATTCTTTTGTTACAAATTTTTTATCTCTTTTCAAATCAAATAAATACAATAGCACAAATTGAAATGTCATCCATATTATTATTTTCATATTGTTTGTCACACCATATTTGAAATTAATAATACACGTAATTATAAACAGTGCCAAAAAAATTATATACATTTTTATAAATGGATATTGTATATATTTTTTTATTTGTAAAATTCTCCAAAAAACCGCTACAACTCCCAAAATCAAAACTAATACTGAAGTAACTTTTAATAAAGGTGTATCAAATAATAAACTATTTCCTGCACAAATTATATGAAAAATATATAAGTATTTAAACCACGTTATTATATTTTCCATTACAGTATCACATCTCTTCATTAATCAATTTCTCCTTCGCATCTTTATGCATAAATACATTTTAAAAATTAAAAATTTCTTTTATTGCATTGTTTTGTTGAACAACATCAAAACAATATTTACATTCTGACAAATTAAGCGAATCTCTGTCATAATAAATATTACTCAATATTGCCTCTGCCCACTTATCAGCCGATTCAGATATTGATAAAAACTTGCACCTTTCACTCAATGCAGTTTCTTTAGAAATCCTATCACTAATTATAACCTTTAGTCCGGATACCTGTGCTTCAATTGCTACAATAGGAAGTCCCTCGAACCTAGAAGGCAGAATAAAAATATCCATAGCCTGCATTAATTCATTTACATCTTTTCTTGATCCCATCAATCGTACAGCATTCTCTAGCTTTCTTTCTTTAACCCTTTTATTTATTTCATCAAAATCACTACCTGTACCTATCATCAGTACCATAGTTTTGGGATTCTTCCTATGCAATGCCTCTGCTATATCAACTACGAATTCTGAATTTTTCTGATAGGAAAATGCTCCAACCTGTCCAATTATAATACGATTTTCAAGATCTAACTCAACACGTTTTTTGTGTCTAATTTCTTCGCTGAATTTAAATCGTTCAACCTTAACCGCATTATTCATAATATGGAACTTCTGACTAGAAAGTACATTCTTGGGAAACATCCATTCTCCTGCAACATATGAACATGTATAGAAGTCGGTTGCACATCTTCCCACTATCAAATGCTTCATTATTGTGTGACAAAATGTTTTAATATATCTTACCGTCTTTGAATGTGAATTCACCCCTGAGCTATGACTGTGTACAACAATTTTCTTAACATCACATCTATGTGCAGCCAGCAAACCAAGACTATTAAAGGCCTCTGATATATTGAAATATGCAATATCATACTTTCCTTTTCGAATAATGGCTTTCATGGCACAATAATGGCTATAAGGGTGCTTTAAAGTCGGTATTTCCAAAAGTCCAACTCCTAATTTATCTAATCTGCTTTTCAATTCATTATCTATATGATTAGTTAAACAATCTATTTTAACATTATCATTTTTAATCTGATCAATAATATTGAGGATATAATTATCTATCCCACTATTCTTCCCATCTATAAGATATCCAATTAATATTTTTTTCATATTTATTTCCTGCTATCTATTTTCCTGCTAACTTCCAACATAACCTATACACTGGATACCCCATACCAAGAGCCATAACTGCAAATTTGTCTCTCTTAGGTGCTTTTGGATTTCCTAATACACAACCTTTATTCATCCTAATATATGATATCAGTTCTTTTTTTTCATTCTTATGCCCTTTTACATTTTGGAATTGATTAAGCGTACTAAACCTGGCATAAAGTTGTCGTCTTTGCACCGCAATCTTAAGCTGAGGATATTCCTTTAATACATCCTTTGCCATGATATCCGTCATTTCAAGAAGCTCTAACTTTTTCATATTAAATTCTTGATAAACAATTGACGAGCTTCTTAGCATATAAAAATACTGACTTTTATATCCACATGCAATTCTATCACACTCCATAAAAAACTTATATGTTGTAGCTATATCCTCGAACAATTTTCCTACTGGATAAGGAAATTTTCTGACCATCTCAGTCTCATATAATTTAGCCCAAGCTGATGTATTGATAACATCATCATACAGCATCCTCTCTAGGCATCGCTCTGTCGAAAGTTCTTCATCTCCACCATTTCCATATACGATATTTTTGCCATTTTCAAATACTACTGTATGTGTACATAGTGACATGCGAGTATGGTATTTCTCAATCAATGAATACAGATACTCTACATATGTATCTGTAACATAATCATCTGAATCAATAAATGTAATATATTCACCATTTGCTATCTCTGCCCCCTTATTTCTGGCATCGGACAAGCCACCGTTTTGTTTATGAACTACTACAATTCGATTATCCTTTTCTGCATATTTATCACAAATATCTCCACAGTCATCAGGAGAACCATCATCTACAAGAATTATCTCCAAATTGTCATAAGTCTGACTACAAACAGACTCTATACATCTTGGCAAAAATTGTGCAACATTATATATTGGCAAAATAACACTTATTAAAGGTTTCATCCGTGTATACCTATCTTTCTCTCAAGAAATTTAGTTCCCTTTACTAACCAGTTCTGTTTTTCCATAAATTCAACCGGTATATTAATATACGTCAACTTATTTGTTTTAATCCATATATCAAGAAGTCTTTCACTTACAAACCCGAAAACCCTGGCATCATAAGCACTATAATCGGATATATCAAGTCTTTTTTCTAATTCAAACAAAATATCAAACATCCACTCACAATAGCTGTCAAAAAGTTCTGATTTCATGATAAACATATTAAACCTGTGACCAATGGTACTTTTCATAGTCTCATCAAATGCCTTTACATAATCAGGATACTTTTCATCCAAAATTTGTCTTGTAACATCCAAATCCTGTGCATGATGTGCATGTACATACTGACTATAATTTGTTTCAATAAAATAATTTCTCGGGTTTGGCAAAATAATATCTGTCTTTTTTAGCAATTCTTCTAATTGTTGACGATTAAGAACTTTCTCTTCCTTGGTTCCCTTAGAGCCCTTAACCATAAAATGACGCCTATAATGAGATAATCCTTTATAATCTGCTTTCAAATTCTTCCATGCCCAATATAATCCCGTTAATTCACAGTAATTGGTATTTTTATCTGAAATATTATCTCCTGTATCATCACCCTGATAACCTAAATCTGTTTTTCCTTTTTTCCCAACATGAACCGGTAAGTATATATCATCTGATGGCATCCAATATTTTTTATGTGTAGCCACAATTATTTTTATATCCATTCTTACTGTGCTCCTTCTTTCTTTATAACTGAAATAACTGTCTTAAATAAAATTTTTATATCAAGCCAAAGACTATTATGTTCTACATAATACATCTCCATTTTTTGACGTTCACCACTTTCGTATGTGGCATTATTTCTGGCATAAGCCTGCCAATATCCCGTCAACCCGGGCTTTACACTAAGAAGTTTTTCCACATCATCCCCATATATCTGTGTTTCCTTTTCCACTATAGGTCTAGGTCCAACTATAGAAATATCACCTTTTAAAATATTAAATAACTGCGGCAATTCATCCAGACTAAGCTTTCTGAGGATATTACCAATCTTTGTTATTCTAGGATCATTATCTATTTTAAATTCTGTTCTATACTGCTCTAGCTGCTCTGGTGTAAGAAGTTTTTCAAGATTTTTAACATTCATCTTCATGCTTCTAAACTTATAAACCTTAATCTTCTTTCCATGATATCCAACACGGATATGTCCATAGAAAATGTTCCCTCCATCTTCTCTTTTGACCAAAAATGATAAAAGCAAAAATATTGGTGAAAGCAGAATAATTCCCACCAATGAACCAGCTATATCTGTCAATCTTTTTATAAAATGATATATATGTTTCTTTTTCTGCCTGTAATCAATATTTGAAATATGAGCATACTCCAACGGTCTTTCCTGTTCTATTATTTCAAGTATTGCTTCTCTTTCCTGAGCGAGTGCCCCTTCATTTACTATTTCAAAACTTTTTGACCAGCATTTAACAATATACCATATAAATAAGCAAATTACTATTGTTGCAATTATCCAATAATTCATAATTACCTCGCTTTATTTAGTAAAAAATAATTTTAAAGATTTGACAATAATTCCTAAATCCATAAAAAGTGACCAATTATCCACATAATTTTCATCAGATTGCTCCTTTGTAAAATGTTTTCTCTGAACCTGCCATAATCCTATCATTCCCGGTTTCATGCTCATTACATTTCTATTTTTGTGCGAATACTCCAAAAACTCCGGCAAAGTTGGGGCATTAACACCTACAACAGACATATTATCCCAAAGGATGTTCCACGCATTAGGCAAATTTTCCATACCCAATGCTTTAATAAATCTGCCCATAATTGTATATTGTGGTATACCATTCCCAGCACCGGCTTCAATGCCTTTTTTTCTCAAGGTTCTGAATCTCAGCATATAGAATCTTCGACCATTTTTGCCCACTCGAAGTGTCTGAACAATAACACTACCGGGATCTCCTTCTATAAATAAACCTATTGCCATAATAAAATACATTGGAATAAAAATCATCATTCCCACAATAGCACAAACTATGTCAAATATTCTCTTAATCGCAACATACCTGATTCTATAATGTCTTGACGAAAATGTTGCCACAGCAAAATTCCCAAGAAATTCCAATTCTCTATTACCATGAGCATAACTATACTCTTTTAATCTGACACGCACATTTTTTCCCATAGAGCGTATCTGACTAATCAATCCCTTATAATCAAGAGGCACTTCATCATCTACATGAAAAAATACCGTATCAATTTCAGATGTAGAAGCAACCTGTATCAGATTATCACAGTTTGCTACTACCTCAAGACCTTCTAATTCTTCACCAACAACATCTTTGTCTACAATAGCTAAATTTGATATTCTAAAATACCAGTTACGAGTTTGTTTAATCTTATTCATAACATAAGAAACTTGATCATAAGTTGTAACAAGCATTATTTTTTCATTAGATCCCGAACGATGATACGATTTCAAAATGAATCGTTTCAAAATCTGTCTTGTTATAATAACACATACTATACTTCCGCCAAAATATATAGCCATCTGAACTCGTGAATAATACCAGCTTGTCTGCGTAATAAAAAAATATCCAACAGTAAGAGCAATTATATATATTTCCATTTTCACCACATCAAATACTTCCTGAATCCAGTTACGATATATCATTGATTCACGTGAAGGGATGAAAAAATAGACTATTATATAAAATATCAAGGATGTTGTAAATACTCCTAAATAATAATCTTGTGGGTTATTTAGTCCCGTTCTAAAATTACCGAACTTTATATAGTTTGCAACCAGATAAACTGCAAACATTGTTAATATGTCTGTAATAATTGCAATATATCTCACTAACGTTTGTTTAGAATCATGCATTCTTTTTCTCCTTCTTTATACTCAAATCGGCAAACACACATAAAATAAACGGATTATACGCTATATCCAATAAATGGTGTTCCATAAATGAATGTAATGAAATAAATGCAATGGCAAAAACCATGGTCATACGACCGGCATAAGCAGCTCTTCGTGACACAATAATTAATATTGCCATTACAACCACAAATACTATAATACCATATTCCAATAGTATTCGTATATAGGAATCATCAAGAAAAAAATAATCCGGTCTTTCAACTACACTTTTTCCCCATCCTTTTTCCTCAATATATTTTCCAAATAGATTAAACCCATTTATTCCGAATCCCTTTTTTGAATTCTCAAGCCTGTCGCTCAGCTTTTCATTTATCCATAACCATTTTGCATTATTATTATCATATGCAACTGTCATAAATATATATATTGACGCAAACAGAATTGGTACAGCACTAAGCAATTTTATAAATATATTATCTTTTATTTTTTCTTTTTTTGTTTTGCATATAATATATCCTAATATAAACACAGAAAAAACAACCATGCAGATAAGGCTGGTTGATGCAATTGTCCATTTATATACCCAAAAAGCAATTATCATTATCATAAAAGGTTCTACAATATTAACTTTCCTATTATATAAACATATTGCGACCAACACCATATAAAAAATATGTGCAGCAAAATCTGTTGGATACACAGAGCCTAACGCAAACCTCATCTGTTCATTTTTCCAGTATTGCAAATTCTCAATCATACCTGATTGACTACATATAAATGCAATTAACATGATAAGACTGTCTATAAGCAAATATACTTTCAAAATCTTATCAATAGATACACCCTTCGCTCCAACTATTAAGAATGCTAACATAAACAAAAATGAATACATATCATTTTTAAAAGCACATATCAAAAATGATGTTCCAATAATCAAAGCAAAAATCGTCTCTGTTTTTGTGTAAGTGAACTTCTTTATTCCCTTTACTATGACATATACCATAATAAGAAAATACGTAAACAATCCAAATCGTGATGGCCAAAAATCGGGTAACATTGTTGTTCCCCACATTGTAAATATTAATGTTATTGCAAATATAACTAAATACGATACTTCCCACCAATCAGGTTGTATTTTTCTTGAATCCTTAAAGATAGAATTTAACATTATATAAATATACTCCAGAGTTCACAAAATATTCTGTAAAATTATAAACGCATTATCTGCTTTTTTTCAAGATGTTACAGTTTTATTAAGATAAAATTAATAGTTTGTTTGTTTTACATTTTATTACTATTTTACCATATCATTATTTTATTTGCTATTGATTATTGCATATTGACTTCAGCCACTATTGTCAAATTCCATGCATTTGACAGTTTTTCTTTTGCCAAAATAAATATATTAGTAAAAGTCATGTAAATTCGGTCATTATGTTACCCTTCCCCAAAATATGAAAATAAAACAAGCTATGAATAGTATAAACCATCCATAGCTTATTGCAAGTTTTATTTATTCTAGAATTTAAATGTATTCTCCAGTGTCTCCCACTTCTGATCCTTGTCACTTAAGTTGATCGGTGTGCCATCCTCAAGTGTATATCCGCTTCCGTCAGCGCTTCCCGGATACTCTCCGACGAGCTGTGGCCACTCGATTCCGATTGCAGGATCATTCCATGCAAGGCCGCTCTCATCTCCAAGGTGCCAGAAATCTGTTACCTTGTAGCAGAACTCTGCTACATCTGAGAGTACTAAAAATCCGTGTGCAAAACCCTCAGGGATAAGGAACTGCTTCTTGTTCTCCTCTGTGAGCTCTACCCCGAACCACTTGCCGTATGTCTTTGAATCGCTTCTTAAATCTACAGCCACATCAAACACTGAGCCCTTTACTGCACGCACAAGCTTTGCCTGTGGGTATCATCTGCTCCGCTGTACTGTGGTGCTATATCTGTTCCGATTCCTTCGTAACCGCGTGCTGCAAGGTCGTTCATTACGTCGTGTCCGAGCTGACCTGCAACTCCTGTAACAAATACTTTCATTTTGGGTCTCCTTTATGCTTAATTATTATCGTGACTAACATCACCATATATGCGCAAAACCACCAGACAAGGTCTGGTACTCTCCGCTGATGATTGTCTCCCACCACTCACGGTTATCAAGGTACCATTTGATTGTCTTCTTGATTCCGTCCTCGAACTTGGTCTCCGGGAGCCATCCGAGCTCATTGTGAATCTTTGTTGGGTCGATTGCGTAACGCATATCATGGCCCTTACGGTCTCCTACGAATGTGATAAGGCTCTCAGGCTTGTTGAGCTCCTTGCAAATAATCTTTACGATTTCAAGGTTTGTCTTCTCATTGTGTCCACCTACGTTGTAAACCTCTCCTACACGTCCGTTGTGGATGATAAGGTCGATTGCCTTGCAGTGATCCTCTACATAGAGCCAGTCACGCACGTTCTCGCCTGTTCCGTATACCGGGAGTGGCTTATCATTAAGTGCATTTGCTATCATAAGAGGGATAAGCTTCTCAGGGAAATGGTATGGACCGTAGTTGTTTGAGCAACGGCTGATTGTTACAGGAAGTCCATATGTGCGGTGGTAAGCAAGCACGAGTAAGTCTGCTGCTGCCTTTGATGATGAATATGGGCTTGATGTATGGATTGGTGTATCCTCATGGAAGAAAAGGTCAGGGCGGTCAAGTGGCAGGTCTCCGTATACCTCATCTGTTGATACCTGATGATATCTTTTAATACCATACTTGCGGCATGCGTCCATAAGTACTGATGTTCCGATGATATTTGTATCAAGAAATACCTGTGGGTTTTCGATTGAACGGTCAACGTGTGACTCTGCTGCGAAGTTTACAACCATATCAGGATGCTCTTCCTCAAATAATTTGTATACGGCGTCACGGTCTGTGATGCTCTCCTTTACAAAACGGAAGTTTGGATTGTCCATTACAGGCTCAAGTGTTGAGAGATTTCCTGCATATGTGAGACAGTCTAAGCATACGATACGATAATCCGGATATTTGTTAAGCATGTGAAATACGAAGTTGCTTCCGATAAATCCTGCTCCACCTGTTACGATAATTGTCATTTTAATTTCCTCCTTAATATAACTGCTCGCGGTATTTTCCATCAAGTACATCCTTTAAGTACTGTCCGTACTGGTTCTTCTTTACGAGCTCATATGTCTTTAATACTTCATCCTTTGTAATCCAGCCGTTTAAGTAAGCGATTTCCTCAAGACATGCTATCTTGCGGTGCTGATGTGTCTCGACTGTCTTGACAAAGTTTGTGGCATCTACAAGACTCTCATGTGTTCCTGTGTCAAGCCATGTGAAGCCCTGTCCTAAAAGCTCTACATTGAGTGCCTTTTTCTCGAGATAGATTCTGTTAAGGTCTGTTATCTCAAGCTCTCCTCTTGCTGATGGCTTAAGGTTCTTTGCGTACTCTACTACATTGTTGTCGTAGAAGTAAAGACCTGTAACACAGTAATTGCTCTTTGGATGCTCCGGCTTTTCCTCGATTGAAATAGCCTTTCCCTCTTTATCAAACTCTACGATACCGAATCTCTCTGGGTCATCTACATAGTAGCCGAATACTGTGGCGCCCTTACCGCCCTCTGCGTTTTCAACTGCTGCTCTTAGTCTCTTGTTGAGTCCGTGTCCTGCGAAGATGTTGTCTCCGAGAACCATGGCTACTGTATCATCACCGATGAATTTCTCACCGATAACGAATGCCTGCGCAAGTCCGTCAGGGCTTGGCTGTATCTCCAGCTAATATAATACCTTTCATGTTGTTCTCCTTCAAACTGAAACTACGTGCTACATTTGATGCTTTCGGTCTGTAGAATACACTGACCTGATTCATCATTTATCTGCATTATAAAAGGTGCACCAAGGGCACCTTCAAGTATTATTTTAAATTTTATGTATTTTGTCCAAAACAATTATTTCTTTGCAATAAAAACACCGGCATCTTTGGTTATTCTTAAACCTTTATCAGTCTTTTCCTTTACAAATGCAACAAATTCCTTATATCTGTCCACAATGAGACGATTCTGATTTCCATGGCAGAAAAGCACATACTCCACAACCGGTTCATAATCCGTCACATAAAGCGAATCATCATACTGCAGCCAGCTGACATCTGAAAAATACTTTTGCAGCTGCTTTTTCCCATTTTCTTTTCCAAAATGATCATACAGCCTGTCGGCAGAAAGCTCAATCCTGTCATCAAACTCTTTCACCAACGAGCTTATCTCCTTCATATGCTCTGAACCATATGTACTGCATATAAAGATGCCCTCCGGCCTGAGCACACGATGTACCTCACTGCACACCATATCCAGATTATCACAGTAAAACAGCACATGATTGGCTATAATACGGTCAAAGCTGTCATCCAGCTTATATATTTGATGAGCATCCATTACCTCATATCTGAACTGGCTGCCATTATCCGATAGACTTCTGGCGGCATCTCTTATCATGCCATATGATATATCCGTCAGCAATATATCCATATTTGCCGGTATGCGCTCAACATTCCGCGACCATAGAGATGCATCTCCGCACCCCAGTTCCAGCACACTATAGCCCGATTCAAATGCACATTGATTAAAAATCCACTCAAACCAGCTTACAGGGTTTAGAGAATAATCCCTGTGAAGATTAATACGCGCAGAGATATTTGACGCATCCTTGTACTGTTTCTTAAGCTTCTGCTCCATCTCATTCATATTGACCAGGTCAAGCATATGGCTCCAATCAGCGTCCGCTCCACGCTCTATGATATCAGAAGCATCCTTAAGAGCTGACTTCATCAGCTCCAGCTGCTCCATACGCTCCTCAATAAGCCCCATCTGCATATGAAAGGAGTCAAGTATTGTCTTGCTGTCGACCTCACGCAGAGTCACTTCCTTTATATCATCCAGCGAAAAACTGAGATACTTAAAAAACTGAATCTGTTGCAGCTTTGCAAAATCATTATCATTATAGAACCTGGCTCCCTTATCAGTGACATAGGATGGTTTGAAAATATTATGCTCATCATAATATCGCAGTGTCTTCTTTGTAATATGAGCCTTGTGGGCAAATTCTCCTGAGGAGTAGTAGCCGGGTAGTTTCATCGTTGCGTTGCCTTTCCTCTTATTTTCTTACTTTTAAACTTTCTATATCTAAGTATATCATAATTTTCTAATACAGGATTTATTAATATTTACTTATTTTCACTGTTTATGCTTGTTTTTCCGGAAAATGTACTTATAATTATATTATCACTATGTAACAAGGAGAATACAATGAAATACGATTATTTAGTAGTAGGTTCCGGTCTCTACGGAGCAATCTTCGCCCATGAGGCAAAGGCCAAGGGCAAATCAGTGCTTGTTGTGGACAAACGTCCTAACATAGCAGGAAATGTCTACACCGAAAAGCAGGAGGGCATAAATGTACACATGTACGGAGCCCACATATTCCACACCAATGATAAGAGGGTCTGGAACTACATCACACAGTTTGCTGAGTTCAACCGCTTCACAAACAGCCCTGTAGCAAACTACAAAGGTGAGCTTTACTCTATGCCATTTAACATGTACACCTTCAACAAGATGTGGGGTGTGGTGACACCGGAGGAGGCTGCTGCAAAGATTGAGGAGCAGAAAAAGGAAATCACTGGTGAGCCAAAAAATCTCGAGGAGCAGGCTATCTCACTCGTTGGACGTGATATATATGAGAAGCTCGTGAAGGGCTACACTGAGAAACAGTGGGGGCGTGATTGTAAGGAGCTTCCGGCTTTCATCATAAAGCGTCTTCCTGTCAGACTTACCTTTGACAACAATTACTTCAATGCTCTTTATCAGGGTATTCCAATCGGTGGCTACACCAAGATGGTTGAAAATCTGCTCGACGGCATTGAGGTCAGATTAAATACCGACTACCTTGAGCACAAGGCTGAGCTTGATGCTCTTGCTGACAAGGTTGTATACACAGGTCCGATTGACGCATACTTTGGCTTTAAGCTAGGTACTTTGGAATACCGCTCAGTGCGCTTTGAGAATGAGACCCTCGATATTCCTAACTTCCAGGGCAATGCCGCTGTCAACTATACAGACCGCGAGACTCCATGGACACGTATCATCGAGCACAAGTGGTTCGAGTTCGGTAAGGATGAGGATGGAAATGATCTGCCAAAGACTATTATCAGCCGTGAATACTCTTCTGAGTGGAAGGCAGGCGATGAGCCTTACTACCCTGTAAACGATGAGAAAAACGGACAGCTCTATGCTAAGTACAAGGAGCTTGCCGATAAGGAGACCGGTGTTATATTCGGTGGTCGTCTCGGCGAGTACAAGTACTATGATATGGATACTACCATTGCTTCTGTACTTGATATGTGTGATAAGGAGCTTGGCTAATAGTCAGGCTTCCCACAAAATGCTTTGTTTATGTCATACGAAACCGCCCATAGCATTTGCCACGGGCGGTTTTGTTTACATTATTTTTTTCCGGCCAGATTTATCTCAGCCGCAGGAATATGCTCCCTAAGACACTCATATCCATACTCCTTCGAATATGCATATACAGCCGGAAGCTGTCTTGACAGAAAGAGCGCCGGTGCTTCTGTCACAGAGTATGCGCCACAATGCCCAAACTCAAGAACATCGCCAAGCTCAAGCTTCTTAAGCTTTACTTCTCTGACCAGCACATCTGCTACTGTACATAAGCTTCCGCAGAGTGTATAGTCTGTATCCGGCAGTTCTGTGAATTCCACAACGGTTCTTTCTTCATTTTCTGATACTTCACAACCATTGAATGTGTTTCCTATCGGACCTGCTGCTCCTTTTATTTCTCCCAATTTTTCACCAAAATATATTTCGTCAGCTCTATATATACTAATCGGTGGCACCTGCATAGCCATCCTCTGCCCGAAGTAATTCAGATGATGGATTCCTCCATCCAGAATCGCATAATTGGCATCGCCTGTCGATTTAAGATCCTTTACCTGTGTGTAATATTTACCGCATGAGGCTGCGAGGAAACGTCCCATCTCAATTCCAAGCGGATATTCCTCGGCAAATTCTCTAAGCACCTCTGCCGCCTCATCAAGTGATTGTTTTTCCTTTTCCTTCCAGTCATCCTCGAAATACTCCACGCAAAGTCCCGGGCCATACTCTACAAGCTGTGGCTCAAAGCCGTATTTTTCTTTTAATATGCTCAATGCAGACTTTATTTTTTCCAAGTCCTTATTTATTTTGCGAAGACTCTTCTGTGTGCCGGAATAGTAGTGGATGCCCATTACCGCAATGCCCTTAAACTCATCCGGATGCGAAATGATATATTCAATATCCTCAAGCGACATGCCAAACTGGTTGCCACTTGTCAGGCGCAGTATGACCTGTGCCTTCTTTTCGACCAATCCGGCTTCCTGTGCACCTTTAGACATACATTCAAGCATCACCTCTGATATAAGCGTCGCATGTCTTATGCTTTCACAGGTCAGTATGCCGGCGCCATACGAAACGGCTCGCTCTATATCGCATTTTTCCTTCATCACGCCTGAATAGATGATGCACTCCGGCTTCACGCCAAGTGCTATACATATCTCAAGCTCTCCCGGGCTGCACACCTCCACATGGTCTAAGCCCGCCGGCAGCCTGTGAAGCAGAAACGGATTTGCCTTTATCGAAAAACAAAGTGGTATCCTACGTCCTCCTTTACAATCAAGAGCAGCCCTTATCATGGCTGCTCTCTTCGCAAACTCGTCCGTATCAAATACATAGTACGGTGTCTGTCTCATATGCTTTATTCCTCCACAAGCTCTTTCACAAGCTTCTCGATTGCATCTACTGAGTTGAAATTCTCAGGAACCAGATCCTTTGGTCTGATTGTGATGTCAAACTCATCAGTCAGCTCCGATACGAGTGAAACTATATCAAATGACTCAAGAATTTTGTCATCGATGAGCTTTGTCTCCTTCTCAAAATCCACATCCGGTCTTAATTCCTCTAAAATCTCTAAAATTGTGTCTCTCATTTTACATTTCCTCCAGTTTTTTCATATCATATTTTCCGTTTGGAAGCTTAGGAAGCTGCTCCAGTTTCTTGATTTTCCTTGGCACCATAAAGCCCGGGAGCTCGTCCCTCAGTGCCAGCGCGAGGCTTCTCCTGTCACAGTCACCTGTGTAGAAAAGTATCAGCACCTCTTTTGCTTTATTATATATAACGCAGCTTTCTGCGACTCCCTCTACCACATTGGCGGCATGCTCCACCTCGTCAAGCTCCACACGGTGTCCCATGTGCTTTATCTGGCGGTCCATACGTCCACAGAAATGAAGTATGCCGTCCTCATCGAGCCTTCCGTAATCCCCTGTGCAGTACATCCGCTCAGGATAAGCCTTGTTGAGTAGATTGAGTGTAAATGCCGCAGCTGTCCTCTCCGGATCATTATAATAACCCAGCGCCAGGATTGGTCCACATACGCATATCTCGCCCTGTTCTCCGACAGCCGGCTCATTTCCATGCTCATCTATCAGGAAAACCCTGTAATTGTCATAGGCTTTTCCTATAGGAAGCACCTCGTCCTCTTCCACCAGATGATCCACACTATAATACGTGCACGAAGCAGTTGCCTCTGTCGGCCCATACTGGTTCACAAAATGCGCTTCCAGCAGATTTTCCTGCCATTTTCTGAGCACCCTGCACGGCATCACTGAGCCTGAGAAGCAGATTTTTCTGAGACTCTTAAGCCCTACTTCCTCAAATGCTCCAAGCGATGTGAGAATGGTAAATGCCGAAACACTCCAGCCGACACTGCTGACTTTCTTATCATTCATGTAATCAAACAGGGCATTTGGCTCCATAAAATACTCTTTTGGAATAATCGCTGTGCTGCAACCGGTCTTTAGCGGCAGATAAATGTCCCTGATTGCCGCAATATAATCAAGCGGTGACTGATTGCCCAGCACATCACTTTCCTCTATATGCATCACATCACAGTAAGCATTGATGTATGTCATAAGTGACAGATGCGATGTCATGACTCCCTTTGGATTGCCAGTGGAGCCTGACGTGTAGATAATATACAGCGGGTCTGTCATGGACATCTGCCTGCGGACTGTTGCGAGCATATCGTTCTCACTATCCGTCACAGCGTCTCCTGCTGATTCACTGATTTTACAATTACTATCAGCGCACACCACCTGCTCGAAGCGCGATATATCCTCAGCAATAAATATCTGCGGTCTATCGAAGCCTTCTGACTTTTCCAGCTCATCCACTATGCTCTCCACATGCTCAAGGCTTTCCCTGTCCGCAACAATAGCCCTTGGGCACAGATTTTCAAGAATTTTTTCAATTCTCTTGTCAGGAAGCGATGCATCAATCGGTGCATACGGTCTGCCTGCATATACCACACCCAGGAAGTATGCCGGTGTCACCATTTTTCTTCCGGCAAATACTGCAACAGGGGTTCTGTCCACTCCAAGCTTTTCTATCAGATATGCTCCTGCATTTCTTGCAATATCATACACCTGCGCAAATGTAATGCTGCTTTCAGTATCCGAAAATGCAGGCTTGTCAGGGCATTTTTCTACTGTGGCCTCAAGCCACTCAAGTACGTTTTTCATCTTAGTCCTCTTTCATGCAATAATAAACGTTGCCGAAAAAATTATAGCACATAACATCCGAAAAAAATGTCATGTGCTATCGAATTAAGAATTTTTAAGAAAGCCTTAATATTTTTCTGTGGGTTTTTCTATATTTGATTCTCCTATTAAATATATCGGTCTGTCCTTTGCCTCAAGATATAGCTTCGATAGATAAAGTCCCAAAATGCCTATGCTAAGCAGTTGTATCCCACCTATAAAAAGTATGATAACAACGGTCGAAGCCCAGCCGGCTACCGGATCTCCGAATACAAGTCTCCTGATAATGATAAAGAGCATTGCAATTATTGCGACAATAAAGCTGAACACTCCGGCTATTGAAGCCATGTATAGCGGAGCATTTGAAAATGCTACTATTCCATCTAAACTATAGAGAAACAACTGCCAAAATGACCACTTTGTCTCGCCAGCCACGCGGTTTACATTTTCAAACTCAAGCCATTTGACCTTGAATCCTACCCAGCCAAATAATCCTTTTGAAAACCTATTGTACTCTTTTAGCGATAAAAGAGCATCCACATATTTCCTATTCATCAGCCTGTAGTCACGTGCCCCATCAACCATATTTGCCTTTGAAATCTTACTCATCAGCCTATAGAACTTTCTGGCAAAAAAAGACCTGATCGGTGGCTCACCCCTTCTTGTCACCCGCCTCGTGCCTACTGCATCATAACCCTCTTTGATAAGAACCTGATACATCTTCGGAAGCATTTCCGGTGGATCCTGAAGATCTGCATCCATTATTGCCACATATTCCCCCACCGCATGCTGCAAGCCTGCATACATGGCTGCCTCCTTGCCAAAATTGCGTGAAAAAGATATGTATTTTACACCGGAATCATTTGCGGCAAGCTCCTTTGCAACATCAAGCGTACCATCCATGGAGCCGTCATCCACTATAATCAGCTCATATGACAATCCAGATGTCTCACTCGCTTGACTCATCTGATTCAGTACCCAGGTTATTTTATTATAAAAAAGAGGCAGAGCCTCCTTCTCGTTAAAGCATGGCACCACAATGCTTATCTTATTTTTTTCCATATAAGCCACCCTGCATATAATATCAAATAAATAAAAAATCCGATTGCTGCTCCTGCCGTATTTGTCACAAAATCATCCAGCTGACAATATCCCCTACCGGTAACCAGCTGCGTGTACTCAATTGCTGCGCTTATAAGAGCACCAACAGGTATTGTAAACCATCTCATCCAATTTTTAAAAACCAGTGGAAATAAAAGCCCAAATGGTATAAACAATACTATATTTTCTATAAAATAGGCGTGCATCTGAAGTGTCATGCCCCAATTGCTCCACAGCACCATATCGGCGACGCCGGTTCTGCTTCCCGGCTCCCTTGAATAATACACTATCATTATAAGCGTATACATATAAGCCACAAAGGTGCCGCAGAACAGCATATGCCAGATTTTACACACTATCTTTTTTCTTCTCTCATCTGCCTGTGATACCTCTCTCATTGTGAAAAGATATCGCAGCAGACACACCAAAATATACATCGCAATGCAGATTAAAGCCAAGTATACCGCTGACGGAAGATATTTGAACTTTTCCTGTATGTCTCTTATTATATAATCCTTTAAACTCAATGTCCTTTTTTATGCTCCTTGTAGGCACGAATGAACTCCAGCTGTCGTTCATCGTCCTTTTTCTGTTCGTCATCAGACATATGACTCACTTTAATAATTATACACAATATTATGCCAATTACAATAATACCGGCACATAATATAAAAATAATTAAGATTTCAGGCATAGACTATTTCCTCCGGCAGAATTTAATTACTATTCTCTCTACAGATTAAATTATATCCACTTAATTTATCTTAATTCACTTATTTATGAACCTTGATAACAGCAAAAGCTGCATGATATTCTCACACAGCTTTTGTATATTACGTATATTATCTTTGGCATTAACCTTTATTTTAATTTTGCAACAACCATATCCACATATTTCTGACAGATTTCCTCGCTTTCTGCCTCAACCATGACACGGATAACAGGCTCTGTACCCGACTCACGCACAAGTATACGTCCTGTATCGCCAAGCTCTGCAGTAACCTGGTCGACAGCCGCCTGAACCTCAGGATTGGCAAGAGCCTCGGCCTTGTCAGCCACGCGCACATTCTGAAGTACCTGCGGGTAGATGCTAAGCCCCTCACAGAGCTGGCTCATCTTCTGTTTTCTCGCCATCATGACCTCCATCATCTTAAGGCTGGTAAGGATACCGTCGCCTGTTGATGCATACTTAGAGAAGATGATATGTCCTGACTGTTCTCCGCCGATGCGGCAGCCGTTCTGCTGCATGTACTCGTATACATATTTATCACCTACCGCAGTCTTTGCGTAGCCGATTCCAAGCTCATCAAGGGCCTTATAGAGTCCAAAGTTTGACATAACTGTTGTGACAACAGTATTGTTATCAAGCTTTCCTCTCTCTTTCATGTACTTTCCATAGATGTAGAGGATATGGTCTCCTGTGATTACATTGCCCAGTTCG
>OGXJ01000230.1_pt1 | contig 43804 bp, 49 predicted proteins | sample 1576231 | NCBI WGS metagenome assembly OGXJ01 (sample SAMEA3541539, study PRJEB24748) | human gut metagenome | biome: human gut; feature: human-associated habitat; material: faeces | place: China | collected 2012
AAACAGAAAGACTTCTACGTGATAGTTTTGCTTAGACAACATACGGGCTACGGCACGTTTACGCATCGAAGCCCTCCTGCGTTTTTACCCGCCGGAACGAAGAACACCCGCGATACCTGCCGCGCGGCGATCCGTGCCATGCACCAGTAACGGAAGCACTACGAATCATTACGAATCAAAAAAATCAAAGATCATGTTACTGGAAAAAGAATATTTCGATATATGGATGCGCCGCATCATGGAGCGGCTCGAAGCAATAGAACAACGCCAGAAGCCGCCCAAAGCGCAGGAGTATCCGACGCTGGAAAACGGCGAGAAACTCTTCGACAACTACGACCTGTGCAGGATGCTGCACGTAAGCAAGCGCACGCTGCAACGCTACCGCTCGAAGTGCGGCCTAAAGTACCGGATGCTGAACCAGAAGGCTTTCTACAAGGAGTCGGACGTGCAGGAGTTCATCCGCGACAATTTCGCTATGTTCGCCCGGCGCCGTGAAGACCAGCGTCCGTAGCGACTGAAAACCCCCACGCCGGATGAGCTGCGCTCATCCGGAAACAAAAACCCCCTGAGGGGTCGCCGGACTTCCGGCGGCCCCTTTTCGATGCGAGGCTATTTCCGGCGCGAGGGATATGTCTTCCGAATTTGCGGTCTGCGCCGCGACTGCCGCAGCCGTTCGGGTTCCGCTTTCCGGCCGGCGGCGAACCGTTCATGCAGCGCATTGGCCGAGAACTCCTTGCCCAGCCGCGAGCCGTTGAGTACGCAGCGGGTTTCATGGTCGATGAAGGTGACGCCCGTGATCCGTCCCGTGTCGTTGCGCCGCAGGTAAAGGTCGATATGCCGCTCCCGAAGCCGTTCGCGCAGCTCCGTTTCGTCCGTCGTATCCAGCAGGGCTTCCCCGACGCGGTGCCGTGTCAGAGCGAGCAGTTCCTTCCCTGCGATCTGTTCCCCGGAAGAGGCCATGACACGTTCGATCTTCGTCAGCGAGGCGTCGTCACCCAGTCGGGAGGCTTTCAGCGGCGCAGCCTGCGTTTTCTTCCCGTCGGCGTCCAGCACCGTATAGAGCACTCCCCGGTACGACCGTCCGCCCCGCGTACCCCCGACCTCCTCCACGCCGATACGATACAGCGCGAGCAGAGCCCGCAGTTCGCCGAGGGTCTGAAAGCGGTACATCGAGAGGGCGGGTTTCACCACCGAGGCGATCTGCCGCTTCAGGTCGCCTTTTTCAGGTTCCACGGGCGCGAGCCGCCACAGTTCGCCCCGCTTCCGCCCTTTGGCGCGGTGCAGGCCGTATTTACGTTCGATCTTCTCCGTTTCGGCCACGCTCCGCTCGTTGCGCCGGCTGTCGCCGATCTTGCGTCCGGAACTATCCACCTGCACCGTGACGATATGGATGTGTGGGCGGTCGATGTCGGTATGTTTATAGACGATGTAGGGCTGGCAGCCCCAGCCCATACCCTCCATATATTCGGCGGCGATGTCGGTCAGTTCATCGTCCGAAAGCCGGTCTTCGGGGTCGGGGTTGAGCGAGATATGGACGACCGGTTTCTCGGTGCGAACGTGCGAGGGCATCCAGCGGAGCAGCTCGTCGGCGAGGGCCGCGACGCCGAAGCGTCCGTCGGCCGGCTCACGGATATTACTCGTCGCAAGCACCGCCCCTTTGCCCCGATCGACCTTACACTGATTGTAGGCGAGCGCGCCGTAGATGTCCTTTCCGGTGGTGATATTGGCTACCATCGCTGTCGAAATTCGTCGGCCAGAGCCGCTATTTTCGCCCCCACAGCGACCAGTTCGCGCGTCTCGCTCTCCAATTTATAGAGCAGAGCGAGCGCCTTTTTGGGCGAAAAATGCGCGTGCAATTCCTTTACGATCTGGTTGTAATTCACGCCTATTTTTCTGAATTGGGCGTTGAAAGCGGTCAGCCGCGCGGCGAATTCCATCGTCCCCCGGTCGGATCGTATGACCCGAAACTCGTCGCCGAAGACCCGTGCTTTGACGAAAGCGGCCTTCGAGAGCGTGCCCGACTGCTCGAACAACGCGAGGAACCGGGCATATTCCCCGTCCGTGAAGCGCACCATCACGCAATTTTTCGCCGTGTCCGTTTTGGGCGGCCTGCCGCCCCTGCCCCGGACGGGGGCTTCGGTTTTTTCCATGCCTTTCGATTTTTACCGAAGGCCGCAAGGCCCCCGGTGCGGTAAAAATTCCGTTCCGGCGCACGGCGGCGCCCCGTAAAAAGCGACGACTTCGGAGGAGCTTTCTCCCCCTTGCGGGCAAGCTGTTTTCCGTTACCGAAATCGTTTCGGGTAACGAAAAACACAGCTTGCTGTGTCCCGAACATGAAATGTTCTCCGGACACAAGGGACTGCCCTTTGCGGAGGCAGTCCCGCCACGGTCGCCGGCCAGCACGAAGAGGCGTAACCGTAAAGACCGGAATCGGTTCACGGGACAAAGATACCGGCCTATGCAATCCGTTGTATGCCAGCAGGCAGCGCAGACCTATGCCAAACCTGCGCCAAGCGGTGCCACGAACGTTCGCGGCCGCACGCTCCGGGTGCCGGAGGGTGTTTCTTTGCCGTTGCGGACAATCGGCAATGATACGCTGCGACGATTCATTACCGACGTACGGAAAGCGTATCGGTGCGTATGTGCAGACACACGACACCTATGGCCGATCCATATATCCATATCTCCATATCGAAAGATATACGGACAATCCATAGCGGTTCATGCACGGACGTATGGACGGACGATACCGATGCAGGCATTGCCGTACGGACATGGAGGAATGCAGGAATGCAGGAATGCAGACATGCAGACATGGAGGTATGCAGGCATACGGCTGCATTTCCGCAAAGCGCCGTTCCCGTACAGAAACGGGGCGTCGCAGCCATAAAGGAACGAATCCGCAAGGGTTTTACATACACGGTCAAACACTTTAATATTTCAATGCTTATGGAAAAAGAACCTGTTTATCTGGCCTTTTCTACCCAGAAGGGCGGAGCGGGCAAAACCACGCTCACGGTGCTGGTCGCCTCGTACCTGCACTATGTGAAGGGCTACGACGTGGCGGTCGTGGACTGCGACTACCCGCAGCACTCCATCGCAGGGATGCGGCAGCGCGACCTGAAGCTGGCCATGGAAGACAATCATTACAAGGCGCTGGCCTACGAACAGTTCACGCGCCTCGGCAAGAAAGCCTATCCGGTCGTGGAGAGCAGCACGGAACGGGCCATAGACGATGCCGAACGCATCACGGGGCAGGCCGCGTTCGACTTCGTATTCTTCGACCTGCCCGGCACGGTCAACAATCCGTCGGTGATCCGCGCCCTCTCCAACATGGACTACATCATCGCCCCGATCAGCGCCGACCGCGTGGTGCTGGAGAGCACGCTGCGCTACATGACGGTCGTGAACGACGTGATCCGCAAAACGGGGGTTTCGAACATCAAGGGAACCTATCTGGTGTGGAACATGGTGGACGGGCGCGAGAAGTCGGAGCTGTACGAAGTGTACGAGCAGGTGATCGCCGAGCTGGGCCTGCATGTGCTGAAGACCTTCATTCCCGACAGCAAGCGTTTCCGGCGCGAGCTGTCCGCAGGCCACCGCCCGCTGTTCCGCTCGACGCTGTTCCCGGCCGACCGTTCGCTGCTCAGAGGAAGCAACATCGAGGCGCTGACGGACGAGGTACTGACCCTGCTCAACCTCCGCGACAATGGCTAAGCGCATGAAAGCCGGGCCGCTGGACGAATCGCTCATCATCCAGTCCTTCAAGGATGCCGACCTGCTGGCCGATCCCGCAAATGCCGTGTTGCAGGGGGCCGGAGAGCGTCCGGCGGCATCGCGCAGGGACGGAGAGGAACAGACAGCATCCCGCATGGACGGAGAGGAGCCGGCGGCGGACGAGACCGCCGTACCGGCCGACGGCACCGCGAAGGGCAAGTCCCGCCGCCGCAAGGGAAGCTACGACGAGGTATATCTCAAACGCCGGGAACTCAAGACGCGGCAGCCCGTTTACATCAGTCAGGAGATACACCGCTCCGTCATCAAGCTGGTACACCTGCTGGCGCTCGCGGGCAAGGAGATCAGCGTAGGGGGATATATCGACAACGTACTGGCCGAGCATCTGCGCCAGCACAAGGACGAGATCGCCGAGCTGTACCGCAGCGGAATAGACGATATACTGCAAACCGATCATTAAAACCTTTTCAGTTATGACACACTACACGACGACGGCCTGCATCCTGCTGGCCGCAGCGGCCGCAGCCGCGGCCCTCTTTATCCGCCGTGCGGCGATTCACCGCCGGCGTTCGCACCGGGCGGGAACTGCTCCGCAGCCGCAGCCCCGCCCCGATACGGCGCAGGACGACGGCTACCGGAGACGTTATGTCCTGAACCGATGGGACGGCGCTTTCCGTTCCGGCAAGACGGTACGCATCCGTCCGGAGCATTACGAACGACTGCGGCAGATCACGTCCCGGAGCGGAGCGGTGTCGATGATAGCCTATGTGGACAACGTGCTGCATGCCCACTTCGAAGACTACGCAGAGAGCATCGACCGCTACTGCCGCAGTCGCAAACCCTCACGAGGCCGAAAGCAATGGACGCGCTGAGAACCGCCGTGCTGGTCGCCCTCGCGCTCTTCGCCGCAGGCTACGCGCTATGGGTCGCCCGCTGGTTCCTGCGCGGGCAGCGGACAGCGGGCACGAAGCAGGCGTCGCCCCCGAAAGCGGAGGCGCGGCCCGCGATCATCGGCAAAAGCCGCTTTACGATGCCACATCGAAGCCAAGCGACGCCAACCGCTGCCACAGGTTCGGGAAACGTAAAAGAGGCCGAAAAAGCCGGTATATTTGCCGGAGCAAGTGTGCATGAACACCCCCGGCAGATCCCGCCGGAGAAATTGGACGAAGTGTTCGGCGTCCCGCCCGCAGGCGAGAACAACGATCCGGAACCCTACGAGGCCCCGCTCTACGAAGAAGAACCTTTCCCGGACTTCGAAGCGGAGATAGAGAGGGAGATGGACGAGGACGAGGAGGAACACGACGATACGCAGCCCCCTGCGGGCCGTTCGTTAGCCAAGGGTGTACGTTTCGAGCAGATCAGCGAAGCCTACCGCACCGTAGCACACGACAATCCCCTTACAGACGAGCAGCAGCAGGAGACAGGACGCACCCTGCTGGGGCTGAAACAGACCGATATGTTCGAGGCCATCGTTTCGGCCGCTCCCGACGGGAACGACAAAGTGAGTCGTCTGATCGACGCCTACCTCACGGCATTCCAACGGAGGATCGCCGCGGAGGATGCGGGAGGCCCATCCCCGCAGGCGCCGGTTCCCGAAGGGTTCGATGTCCGCGATTTCGCATGAACCGACACCAAGACAATATGAAAGAGAGAGATTACGGATAGGTACGCCCTGTCCTCCGAGCCACTGAAACATTCATGTCGAACCCCGGCGCAGGGGCTTATCCGCCCCCTGCGCCACAAAACAAAAAAGCTATCCGAAGTCTATGAGAAACAAGAAAGTTCTGCTGTCGGCAGCCCTCGTCGTGTCTGCCGTTTCCTCGGCTCTGGCCCAAGGCAACGGCCTTGCCGGCATCAACGACGCGACCAACATGGTCACCTCCTATTTCGACCCGGGCACGAAGCTCATCTACGCCATCGGAGCCGTAGTCGGGCTGATCGGCGGAATCAAGGTGTATAACAAATTTTCGTCGGGCGACCCGGACACCAGCAAGACCGCCGCGAGCTGGTTCGGGGCGTGCATCTTCCTGATCGTAAGCGCCACGGTGCTGCGTTCATTCTTCCTGTAAGCGTGTCCGCCATGAAGTACACGATCAATAAGGGCATCGGGCGCAGCGTGGAGTTCAAAGGGCTCAAGGCGCAGTACCTCTTCCTCTTCGTAGGAGGACTGCTCGCCGTATTCGTGCTGCTGGTCATCTTCTACACGGCGGGCGCCGATCAGTGGGCGTGCATCGGCTTCGGCGCAGGGGCCGCCTCGGCGCTGGTGTTCTACACCTTCCGTATGAACGCCAAGTACGGCGAGCACGGACTGATGAAACTCGCCGCCGCACGCCGCCGTCCCCGCTACCTGATAAACCGCAAAAGCGCATGCCGCTTCCTAAACCGCAGGAAGGAGGTGCGTCATGCGTAACGTGATGAAAGCCTCCACCATAGAGAGCAAGTTCCCGCTGCTGGCGGTCGAGGGCGGCTGTATTATCAGCAAGGACGCCGACATCACGGCAGCCTTCCGCGTCGAGCTGCCCGAACTCTTCACCGTGACGGGTGCCGAGTACGAGGCGATGCACGCGGCCTGGTGCAAGGCCGTGAAGGTGCTGCCCGAGTACAGCGTTGTGCTGAAGCAGGATTGGTTCATCCGCGAGCGATACCGTCCGGAGGTGACGAACGAAGCAGAAGCAGGCGCATCCGGCTCCGTCCGGCAAGAAGGAGGAAGGAGCAGCCAAATCGGCGGCGAGCAGGCGAGCTTCCTTTCGCGCAGCTACGAGCGCCACTTCAACGAGCGCCCTTTTCTGAACCACGCATGTTTCCTCTACCTGACCAAGACGACCAAGGAGCGGGCCCGCATGCAGTCCGACTTCTCGACCCTCTGCCGGGGCAACATCATTCCCAAAGAGGTAAATCCGGACACGGCCCGCGCGTTCCTCGAATCGGTGGATCAGTTCGAGCGCATTATCAACGATTCGGGACTGGTGACCCTCACACGCCTGACGGACGAGGAGATCACCGGCACACCCGACAGTCCGGGGCTGATCGAGAAATACTTCTCCCTCTCGCTCGACGATACGACCGTGTTGCAGGATATGGAACTGAAAGCCGAAGGGTTCCGCGTGGGCAACAAGCACGTCTGCCTGCACACGCTCTCCGACACGGACGATCTGCCGGGGCGCGTGAGTACGGAGAGCCGCTACGAGCGTCTCTCGACAGACCGTTCGGACTGCCTGCTCTCGTTCGCGGCACCGGTGGGCCTGCTGCTCGCGTGCGACCACATCTACAACCAGTGGCTCTTTCTGGACGACAGCGCCGAGAACCTGCGCCGCTTCGAGAAGAGCGCCCGCAACATGCACTCGCTCGCACGCTACTCGCGCTCGAACCAGATCAACAAGGAGTGGATAGACCGATATCTGAACGAGGCGCACTCGTTCGGGCTGACCTCGATCCGGGCGCACTTCGACGTCATGGCGTGGAGCGACGACGCGGAGGAGCTGCGCCGCATCCGCAACGACGCGGGCAGCCAGCTCGCCAAGATGGAGTGCCGCCCCCGCCACAACACGGTGGACGCCGCGACGCTCTACTGGGCGGCCATGCCGGGCAACGCAGGGGATTTCCCCGCCGAGGAGTCGTTCTACACCTTTATCGAGCCGGCCCTGTGCTTCTTTACGGGCGAGACGAACTACCGCTCGTCGAGCAGCCCCTTCGGGATTAAGATGTGCGACCGCATAAGCGGCAAGCCGCTGCATCTGGACATCTCGGACGAGCCGATGCGCCGGGGCTGGATCACCAACCGCAACAAATTCGTACTGGGGCCTTCGGGGTCGGGCAAATCGTTCTTTATGAACCACCTCGTGCGCCAATACTACGAACAGGGAACGCATATCGTACTCGTGGATACGGGCAATTCGTACCAAGGTTTGTGCGAGCTGATACACAACAAGACCAAGGGCGGCGACGGGATTTACTTCACCTACACCGAGGAACATCCGATCAGCTTCAACCCTTTCTACACGGACGACTACGTGTTCGAGACGGAAAAGCTGGACAGCATCGCCACGCTGCTGCTGACACTATGGAAAAGCGCCGACGAGAAAGTGTCGAAAACCGAGCTGACGGAGATCGGCAACGCCGTGGCCGGCTACATCGGCCGCATCAGGGCCGACCGTTCGATACGCCCCTCGTTCGACACCTTCTACCAGTACCTCAAGGGGGAGTTCCGCGAAGAGCTCGAAAGCCGCGAGATCGAGGTGCGGCGCGAGGAGTTCGACATCCGCAACCTGCTGACCACGCTGCGGCCCTACTACCGGGGCGGGCGCTACGACTTCCTGCTGAACTCGCCCAGCGAGATCGACCTGCTCTCCAAACGTTTCATCGTCTTCGAGATCGACGCCATCAAGGACAACAAGGAGCTGTTCCCGATCGTGACGATCGTGCTGATGGAGGTTTTCATCAACAAGATGCGTCGTCTGAAGGGCATCCGCAAGATGCTGATTATCGAGGAGGCGTGGAAGGCACTGGCATCCAACAATATGGCTTCATACGTCCAATATTTGTACAAGACCGTCCGCAAGCACTTCGGCGAGGTGGTGACGGTCACGCAGGAGGTGCAGGACATCATCTCGTCGCCCATCGTGAAGGAGGCGATCATCAACAACAGCGATTGCAAAATCCTGCTCGACCAGCGCAAATTCATGAACCGCTTCGACGCCATCCAAACCCTGTTGGGTCTTACGGACAAGGAGAAGGCGCAGATACTTTCGATCAATATGTCGAATCATCCGGGCCGCAAGTACAAGGAGGTCTGGATCGGGCTGGGCGGCGTGCAGAGCGCCGTCTATGCCACCGAGGTCAGTAAGCAGGAATATCTCGCCTACACGACCGAGGAGAGCGAGAAGATCGAGGTGCAGCGCCGGGCCGAATCTCTGGGCGGCGACATAGAGCTGGCGATCAAACAGCTCGCCGAAAAATAGTCATCAACCGGGGCCAACGCCCCGCAAACACCGAAAACATCATGTCGAAAATCATAAGTTGCGAACAACTCCGCCGTCTGGCCCGTCACCACGCGGGTATCGGCGAGATACTGACCGAAACGCTCCTGTCCCCCGATCATCGGGAACCGATGCCAGAGACGATCTTCGGCGAGATACGCGAACTCTGCGACCCTCCGGCCTGCGGACTTTCCGCCTGCGGACACGAGGCATCCGACCCCGCACCGGCTCCTTTCGGGGAACCCATCGTAACGTCCGGCTGGCGCGAAGAGGAACTCCGGCGCAGGGAACGGGAGATGGGCCGCCTGTGCGGCAGGTGGATGTCCACGCCGAACCGCTGCGGCATCGAGATCGTCCGCGCGGGGGAGCACTTCGTCCTCAGATACCTTAAACGCAACGGCCGTCCGACCGGCGAGCGTTATGTGCTGGTCTGGCTCGACGGGGATATTCTCTATTACGGCTCCGGCGACCGGATTACGATTCTGGCGCTCGACACGCAGACCGATACGCTGATGGTATCGCCGGGAGAGGATTACACCCGCCAGCGGGAAAACGAAAGATAGGGAGGCGGCCATGTGCAGGAGAAATAACGAATACCCCATACCGGCCTCGCACCTCTACTTCAGGATGTCGGAGATCGCGGGCCGCTGGTGCAGCCGCGAAGGGTCGCCGGAGGTACGGATATACCACAACGAAGCACGCCGGGCCGGCGGCTACCACGTGGCCTTCGCCTACGATGCGAAGACCGTGCTGCGGCGTCCGCTGCGGCAGATGTGGGGCCTCTGTTACTTCGACCTGTGGGGCCGCATCGGTCTTTCCTACGACCACGAACGCGACGTACTGACCCTCGCGGGCTACGGCGACTACTACCGCGCGGAGGAATAAAATCCCGCGAATGTAAAACCCATAAAACAACGAAAGAAAATGAAACGATGGATATGGCTCATGTGCCTCGTTCTGGCCTGCTTCACCCAGCGGGCCGCGGCGCAGTGGACGGTCATCGACCCGTCCAACCTCGTACAGAACATCAAGAGTGCCGTGCAGAGTTCCACGACGGCATCCAACATGATTAAGTCTCTGCAAGAGAGCGTAAAGATTTATAACCAAAGCAAGGCGTATTACGATGCCCTGAAATCGGTGCACAACATCATCAAGGACGCCCGCAAGGTGAAGCTCACGATCGAGATGGTCAGCGAGATCACGGATATTTACATGTCGGGATTCAACCGTATGGTCACAGACCGCAACTTCACCCCCGGCGAGCTGGCGGCAATCTCGGCCGGTTACGCCCGGCTGCTGGAGGAAGGCGGGGCGCTGGTCACGGAGCTGAAGAACATCGTGACCTCCGGCAACGGCCTCTCGCTCTCGGACAAGGAGCGCATGGACGTAGTGGATCAGATCTATACCCGGATGCTGCGCTACCGTAACCTCACGCGCTATTATACCGACAAGGCGATCTCCGTTTCGTTCCTGCGCAGCCAGTCCAAAGGCGATGCCGCCCGCGTGCAGGCGCTCTACGGCAAACCCTCCGAAAGATATTGGTAGCCATGACACCGCTCGCAACAAATTTCGACAACCTGCACCAAGTGCTGCGCAATCTCTATCAGGAGATGCTGCCCCTGTGCGGGGATATGGTCGGCATCGCCAAAGGCGTGGCCGGTCTGGGAGCGCTTTTTTACGTGGCCTATCGGGTATGGAAGGCGCTGGCCTCGGCCGAGCCTATCGACGTGTTCCCGCTGCTGCGCCCCTTCGCCATCGGGCTGTGTATCATTATGTTTCCGACCGTCGTGCTGGGGACGGTGAACGCCGTGCTTTCGCCCGTGGTGCAGGGCACGCACGCCATCCTCGAAGGGCAGACGACGGATATCGCCGCCTACCAGAAGCAGCGGGACGATCTCGAATACGAGGCCCGCGTGCGCGAAGGCAAGGCGTGGCTGGTGGACGACGAGGTGTACGACCAACAGCTCGCCGAACTGGGCATTACGGATCTGGGCGAAATAATCAGTATGTGGTGGGAGCGGACGTGGCACGGAATCAAGATGTGGTTCCGAGAGCTGGTGCGCGACTTCTTCGAGCTGCTGTTCAACGCCGCAGGACTCACGGTGGACACGCTGCGGACGTTCTTTCTGGTCGTGCTCTCCATTCTCGGGCCGCTGTCGTTCGCTCTCTCCGTTTACGACGGTTTTCAGGGAACGCTCACGCACTGGCTCTCCAAATACATCTGCGTCTATCTGTGGCTACCCGTAGCCGACCTCTTCTCGGCCGTGCTGGCCAAGATACAGGTGTTGATGCTTCAGGCCGACATTGCGGCGCTGCAAGACCCCAGCTACATTCCGGACGGCTCGAACGGCGTCTATATCATCTTCCTGATTATCGGGATCATCGGCTATTTCACCGTGCCGACCGTAGCCGAGTGGATCGTGCAGGCGGGCGGCGGTTCGGGGCTGGGCGGCGTCAACCGCGCTTCGTCGTTCGCTGCCGGTGTCGCGGGCGGCGTGACCGGAGCTTTGATCGGCAAAGCCTTTGGGCGCGGCGGCAAATCGAAATACGGCGAGAGCGACGACAGCGGCCCCCAAGGCGACAACCTCGCCACGAAGGATGGCGGAGGGTCGTCCGGCGGCCATTGATGGAATGCAGCCAATCGCTTTTGTAGCGATTGAGCCGCATGTCAGCCGCACCTTTCCCTGTGCGGCTCAATAGAAGAGACAAACCCGATAAAACGACAAAAAATGGAATTCAAATCGTTGAAAAACATCGAAACGAGCTTCCGGCAGATACGGCTCTTCACGCTCGTCTTCCTCGGACTGTGCGCCGTGGTGGCCGTGTTCAGCGTCGTGAAGAGCTACCAGTTCGCCCAGCGCCAGCGCGAGAAGATCTATGTGCTCGATCAGGGCAAGTCGCTGATGCTGGCCCTCTCGCAAGACCTCAGCCAGAACCGGCCCGTCGAGGCGCGGGAGCACGTCCGCCGCTTCCACGAGCTCTTCTTCACGCTGGCGCCCGACCGGGCGGCCATCGAGAGCAACATCAACCGCGCCCTGTTCCTGTGCGACAAGAGCGCCTACCACTACTCGCAGGATCTTCAGGAGAAGGGCTACTACAACCGCGTGGTGGCGGGCAACATCAATCAGCAGGTGCAGGTCGATTCGGTGGTCTGCGACTTCAATACCTATCCGTACCGCGTAACGACCTATGCCCGGCAGATGATCATACGCGAGAGCAACGTTACCGAACGCTCGCTCATCACGCGCTGCAACCTCATCAACTCGGTGCGCTCGGACAACAACCCGCAGGGTTTTACGATGGAGCGCTTCGAGATTGTCGAAAACCGCGACCTGCGGGTCATAGCACGATAAATTATGATACGGAAATGGATAAAATGCGCCGGAGAGCGGATCGAGGATCGGCTGCGGCACCTGTGCGGGGCCCTCAGTCCCGACAAGAGGGTTATTGCGATCATTACGCTCTTCGTGCTCTTCGCCGCACTGTCGCTGTATAGCACCGTTTCGGCGTTCTACTCTCTGGGGCGCAACGACGGGGAGCGAATACGGATCGAACACCTGCGACGGCTTGCACCGCAGCCGGAGCAAAGGCACAAGCCGGAATCCTTCGGAAATTCAGATCCAAAGCCGCAGCAGGAAGCAGCCTTTCCCGCTGAAACAGAACGAACACAGTCCGGGGCGGATAGCCCCGAATTAAACACGAACGACCATGAAAGAGAACGAGAAACACGGCAGTAACGAACAGCCTGCGCCGGAGAAGCCCGCGAAGGAGCTTACCGAGCAGCAAATACAGCAGCGGCGCAAGATGATCGTCTTCCCGCTGATGCTGCTGGTCTTCGCCGCGATCATGTGGCTCATTTTCGCCCCTTCGGGCGGTGAGGAGGCCACCGAACAGGCGGGGCTCAATACCAGCCTGCCCACGCCGGAGCAGAGCGGCATTGTCGCCGACAAACGCGACGCCTACGTGCAGCAGGAGATGAAGGCCAAACAGGAGGCCAAGATGCGCTCGCTGGAAGATTTCGCCTTCTCGCTGGGCGAGGAACCCGAGAGCGAGGAGGAACGGGCCGCACGCGAGGAAAGGGAGCTGCGCATGGCCCCCAAACCCGTAGAATACTACGAGAACCCCTCGCGCTTCGAGAGCGGAACCCTGCACTCATCGGTGGGTGCGTACCGCGACCTGAACCGTCAGATAGGCAGCTTCTATGAAGAGACGCAGAACGAGGCCGAAAGCGACAGAGAGAAGGAGTTGCAGGAACGCATCGACCGGCTCGAAGCGCAGTTGGAGGACGAGCAGGCCCGGCAGAGCGCCGAGGAGCAACAACTGGCCCTGATCGAGAAGTCCTACCAACTGGCTGCGAAATACATGAACGGAGGGCAAAATGCGGGCGGTGCGGCGGAAGCCGTCCAGACCACCCCGACGGGCGGTGCATCCCGCAGCGGCAGGAGTACCGTGCAACCCGTCGCCCAAGTGCGCCGAGAGGTCGTATCGCGCCTCGCGGCCCCGATGCCCGATTCGGTATTCGTCGCGGAGTTCACGAAGCCCCGCAACTGGGGATTCAATACTGCGGCGGGTAACGAGAACCCCGTACAGAAAAACAGCATCGGAGCCTGCATTTATCGCACGACGACCGTGACGGACGGCAAGGAGGTGCCCCTGCGCCTTACCGAACCGATGAGAGCCGGCGGCGTGCTGATCCCCGCGAACACCGTACTTACGGGCACGGCCCGCATCGACGGAGAGCGCATGATGATCACGGTCAGCGCCGTGCAATATCGGGGCAGCGTGATACCGGTCGAGTTGCTGGTTTATGACATGGACGGAGGCGAGGGCATCAGCGTCCCCGCATCCGACGAGATCAGCGCCGTGAAGGAGATCGCCGCCAATGCGGGTTCAGGATTGGGAAGCAGTATCACCATTACGGACGATGCGGGGACGCAACTGCTCTCCGATCTGGGGCGCAGCGTCATACAAGGCACGGCGCAGTACGTCGGGCAGAAGATGCGGCAGGTCAAGGTAACGCTCAAAGCAGGGTACCGTGTCCTGCTGCTGCCCCCGCTGGAATAACACGCAAGCCACTGAATATCCATAAACCGAACACATTAAAGAAAGACGAGTTATGAACCGAAAGAAAATCGAGAGCACAGTCCGCTCGCAAAACCTTTGCTCGCCGGCAGCGAAAGAAAACAAGCCGGGCGCAGTTAAAAAAATCCTTTTATCGTTCGCACTTTTAGGATGCGTAACGGGCGCTTCGGCGCAGGAGATAGCCGAAACCGCAGCGCCGGACATACCGGCTGCCGCGACACCCTCGACGGGCGACTACTTCGGCGGGCTGACCCGTCCGCTGACCTTCGACCGCATGATCCCGCCTTACGCGCTGGAGGTGACCTTCAACAAGACCACGCACGTTATTTTCCCCTCGGCCATCCGCTACGTCGATCTGGGCTCGGCAGACCTTTTGGCCGCCAAAGCCGACGGCACGGAGAATGTTTTGCGCGTCAAGGCAGCCCTGCGCGACTTCTCGCGCGAGAGCAACCTCTCGGTGATAACGGAAGACGGCGCCTATTACACCTTCAATGTCAAGTATGCCGACGAGCCTGTGAAACTGTCGGTCGAGATGACCGACTTCCTGCACGACGGCGAGGCGGTGAATCGCCCCAACAACGCGCTGGAGATCTACATGGAGGAGCTGGGGAGCGAATCGCCGCTGCTGGTGAAGCTCATTATGAAGTCGATCTACAAGAACGACCGCCACGAGGTAAAGCATATCGGCTGCAAGCGTTTCGGCATCCAGTATCTACTCAAAGGCATCTATTCGCACAACGGGCTGCTCTATTTCCACCTGCAACTGAAGAACTCCTCGAACGTGCCTTTCGAGGTCGATCACCTCACCTTCAAGATCGCGGATAAGAAGGTCGCCAAGCGCACGGCCATTCAGGAGCAGGTCATCCGGCCCCTGCGTGCCCACAACAACGTGCAGGTGATTCGGGGCAAGAGCAGCGAGCGCATGGTCTTCACGCTTCCGAAGTTCACCATTCCCGACGACAAGCACCTCGTGGTGGAACTCTACGAGAAAGAAGGCGGACGCCACCAGACCTTTACGGTCGAAAACGCCGATCTGGTGCGTGCCGAGGTCATCAACGAATTAAAGGTCAAATAGCATGAAACGGTTGGCATTGCTGCTATCGCTGGCCCTCTGTCCGGCTTTGGCTCCGGAGGCCCATGCCCAGCGTACCCTGCCCGGAATGCGGGGGCTGGAGGTACGCGCGGGCATGGCGGACGGCTGGTACTCCGCCTCCGGGCGCAGCACCACGGGGTACTACTTCGGAGCGGCCATGAGCCGTTATGCGGGCCGTGCGAACAAATGGGTCTTCGGGGCGGAGTACCTCTGCCGCAATTACCCCTACAAAGCAGGGAGTATCCCCGTAGCGCAGTTCACGGGCGAAGGGGGCTACTACTATAAGTTTCTCGCGGACGGCTCCAAGACCTTCTTCCTCTACCTCGGCGGCTCGGCCCTTTTAGGTTACGAAACCGTGAACTGGGGCGAGGACAGGCTGTACGACGGCTCCACGATCCGAAGCCGCGAGGGATTCCTCTACGGAGGCGCGGTGACGCTGGAGGCCGAAGCCTATATCACCGACCGCATCGTGCTCTGCATATCGGGCCGCGAGCGCGTGCTTTGGGGCTCGACGACAGGGCATTTCCACACGCAGTTCGGAATAGGCGTGAAATTCATCATCGACTGACATTCATCCACCACTTTTTATTAACCGCCGCACGAAACGGCATAAAATCAATTAAATCTATGAAAAAGATGATTTTGGCAGCCACGGCTGCCCTGGCCATGCTGGCCTCCTGCAACAAGCACACCGACGAGATCGCAGACTCGGCGACGGGCAGCGTAGTGAAAATCACCCTGACGGACAAGACGCCCGAAACCCGCGCCTTCTTCGACCAGACGGCCGCGGCCGAGAGCTGGGAGAAGAAGATAGGCACGCTCACGCTGTTCGTATTCGACGGCAACGGGAACGCCGTACTGCAACGCAACTTCACCGCTGCGGAGATTTCGGGACAGACGGCGACCATTCCCGTACCGGATGCCGCGCCGGGGCAAACGTACAGCTTCTATGCCATAGCCAACGGCAGCGCCCTTTCCGGAATCGGCACACTGGACGACCTGCGAAGCCAGGCCGAGAGCGAGATCGCGGACTATAACGGTACGTTCGACGAGGTGACGACGAAGGCCAAACGCTCCGCAGGGTTCACTATGACCGGCTCGGCGACGAAGGCCATCGCTGCGGCCGGGCAGACGACCACCGTGCAGATCGCGCTCGAAAGGCTCGTGTCGAAAGTAGCCGTACAGGCCACGACCGACAGCAAGTTCGCCGCGACTTATCCGGGTCGCGTGCGGATCGCTTCGGCGACCGTTTCCCGTGCGGCATCCTCGGCCTCCTATTTCGACGTCGGCACGTCGCATTCCGGAGGAACCCAGAACCGCGAACATTCCGGGGGAACCATGCCTCTGTTCGCAGCACAGACTTTCAGCCATACGCAGGCAGCGAAAGAGCAGAGCGGGAAATATGCCAATTTGTTCTATATCTACGGCAATGAGGACAACATGGCTGCCGAGAGCGTACTGCTGACCCTCGAAGGCATTTACGATCATGACGGGGATTTCGGAACGACGGACGACCAGATGCCCGTAAGTTACGAGATCGAACTTGCCGGGGATTCGGGTAAGGCTATCAACCGCAATACCTACCGCCGCGTAACGGTGAACATCAGCGGCCTGACGGGAGCCGACGTGGCCGTGACGATCACCCCCGCAGACTGGGAAGGGCCGTTCAATCAGGATGTTAATATCGGTATGTAGCATCAGAAGGGAAGGGACAGGGTGCAATCGTCCCTGTCTTTCCCCTTTTTCCATTTTTCATTATGAGAAACCTACTGATTTTAATTATGCCGCTGCTCGCTTTGGCGATCGGTTGTTCCAAAGAAGACATTGTTCCGGCTGCGGAGTCTGCGACCCGCTTTACGCTGCGGGTGTGTCCGGAAGAAACGCAGGCGGTTACCCGGGCCGCGGACGAACGGGCCGTCAAGGACATGAACGTTTTCCTCTTCGATCCGCAGGGCATACGCCCGTCGCAGCACTTTTACGTGCAGGGCGGCGTATTGGAGCGTTCCATTCCCGCCGGACGGTACGATGTGTATGCCGTAGCCAATCTGCACGAAGACATGGGCCCGATGAGCCGGGAGGCGTTGTCGGACTATGAGTTCCGCGTACCCCGAAGTTACACGTCGCTGCCCATGTCCGGATATGCGGAATGTACGGTCGGGAAAGGGACGCCGGAGGCTACGGTCACCGTTCGGCGCAACGTAGCCAAAATCGTCTGCAACATCTCCTTCTACGGGGTGGACTACGACCTGAAGCTCCAATCCGTGCAGGTGATGGATATGGCAGGTGTCACCACGCTGTTTGCGGAGGATCAGCAGGCCCGTGAGCTCACCTCTTCCGAGCTTTCGGCGATCGCATCGTATGAGAACCGCAAGGCATCGCGCACGTTCTTCTTGGCGGAGAACTGTCGGGGCGAAGTGCCGGGAATAACCTCTCAGGAGCAGAAATGTGCCGGCAACGCACCCGAAGGAGCGACTTTCCTGCGGATCAAAGCGCAGCGTGAAGGCAAACTGCTGACCTACGACGTATATCTGGGAGAGAACAATACGACCAACTTCGACGTGCGCCGCAATACGGTATATACGCTCAATATCGTCATCAAGGGCGAAAACGCGGTCGATACCCGTGTAGATGCGTTCGAGGTCGGGATTTCGGACAACTTCCCTTACGAGGGCTATCGGTTCGAGGGCTATTGTCTGTACGACCCCGGCCGGCAGCTTACGATCACCGTGGACGATCCGCAAAAGGCCGGCGACCTTTCGGCGACGGTTCGCTTCGTCGCAGGAAAGAACGGGGCCTTCTTCTTCAACGGGCAGCCGCTCACCTCGTCCGTCACCTTCCCGCTCGACGACCCTTCGGGCGTTTACAATTTCTCCGTGGACTACTTCCCCGGCGATTGCTATACCGCCGACAATCATTGCCTCGTCTATGAGGTGGCTGTAAGCAACACGGACGGGTACAGCTATACGAAAACGTTTACGCACGACTTTTATAATCTCCTGACGATATATACCTACTGGAAGCGTGGGACTACCCACCGCGGTCGGGGAAGCGTCGACAAAGAGAATATGACGGTCGTAAAATGGAGTTCCTCCTATACGTCCGAAGACAATCGCATGATGATATTGTCGTTGGACGACGGGCCGCTCGTGCCTCTCAAACCGGTGGACGGATCGAAAGTCGGAGGTTGGTATGCGGATCGCGGCCTCACGCAGTTCGTCTCAGCGGAAAACCCGTACCGCCATCCCATGAAAATTTTTCGGGATACGCTCTACGTGGACTTCGTGCAGGAAGCCGTCTATATCTACACCCATGTCGATCTGGTCGAGATAAGTTGCGACGGCGCGTACCGGATCGATCAGGAAAAACAGGCGTTCGTAGTTCCGATAGGAAGCCGCTGCACGTTCAAGGGGATCGGAGGGAAAACGGTCGCCGTCTGGTGGAGCAACTTCATCGGCCACTATCCCCGCAAGGAGCTGTCGCGGAAGCCGGAGTATTCCTTTACCGCATGGGAAAACCGCAATGTCGTTCCCGAATTTCAGACCGATTAACCTCTCTCAACGCTCCGCCGATACCTTTTGCCGGATGCGGCGGTTACTCATTCCAACAAAATAGAAACACGATGAAAAGATTATTTGTACTGCTGCTGTTCGTCCTCGCGGCGAACGCAGCTTCGGCTCAATATACGGCCGTGCGCGTCAATGCGCTGGGACTGGCAACGGGAACCGTCAATGCCGGTGTGGATGTGGCCGTATCGGAAAAATGGTCTGTCGAAGCGTCGGCATACTGGAACCCGATCTCGACCGAAAGTCTGCGAACCAAAGTGCTGGGAGCCGTCGTGGGTGTGCGCCGCTGGCGCTTCGAGCCGCATGTCGGCTTCTTTTGGGGCGTGCACTCCGCCCTCGCACAGTATCGCGTCGGGAACCGGAACAAACGCTACAACGGCTGGACTGTCGGCGTAGGTGCCAGCGCGGGCTACTCGTGGATGCTGCATAGGCGGTGGAATTTCTCGCTCGAAGGCGGCATCGGCCTGTATTACATGAACGATACGCGCTGGAATCCCGCGCCGCCGCCCGGCGAAGATGTCTTTCTGCGGCATTACCGCCGTATCGCACTGGCTCCGGCGAAGCTGGAAGCCTCTTTCTCTTATATGTTTTAGAATCCCGAGATATGAAAAAGCTCTTGTTTTTAGGATTATTGCCGCTTCTGTTCGCATCCTGCACGAAGGATAGCGGCAGCTATCCGCCCGATGGGCCGCAGTCCCCCGAAGCTGTCGCTTCGCAGGTGGAAATATCTTTTACGGCTGCGGACAACGGATTTCCGACACGAAATTCGGAGGATGAAAATGCCATTGCAGACGTGAACCTTTACCTGCATAACGTGCAGACGGGTTCGCTGGAACATCACTATCTGACCGCGGGGAACGCTTCGCGGACGATAACGATAGCCCACGGCCGTTACGAAGCGTATGCCATCGCCAATACGAGGGAAGATATGGGGCCGATGACGCTCCTGCGATTGCAGGAAGCGATGTACGTTCTCGATGTATCGGGAGATACCGATGAGAGGTTTGCGATGAGCGGCCGGCAGTCTTTCACCGTATCGGGGGCTACCGATGTCGCGATACTCCTCCGGCGATGTGTGGCAAAACTGACTCTGAACATCACGACGGCCGGCGCCTTTACGGATTTCGAACTCCGATCCTGTCAGGTAACGGGCGTACCGTCCTGCGTGCCGTTCTTCGCTGGAAGCAAACCCACAACGGACAGCGAAGTGACATCCTTTCCGAAGAGCGTCCTTTCCGGACGCAGCTACTCCGTTGTTCTTTACCTTCCCGAAAACGCTCAGGGCGAAGTGCCGGGTATCACCGACCCGCGGCAGCGCAGCCGCGAAAACGCCCCGCAATACGCCACCTGTATCCATCTTGAAGGCGAGGCATTAGGCCGTAAGGTCGATTATTACATCTATCCCGGCAGCAACGTCACGACCTCTTTCGACATCCTGCGTAACTGTCATTATAACCTCGATGTGATGATTTCGGGGGCCAATGCGACGGATATGCGTCTTTCGACGCTCGGAGCGACCTTCACGGAACTACCTCGGACGTGCTGCGTGGGCGACGATATTTTTACCGAGATGAGGGTCGAGAGCACCGATCCCGACGGTCGCTACACGCTGACCGTCGAACAGGAGAAGGGCGAAGGTACGATAACATTCGACGGTGCAGCCATGACGACCGGAATTCCCGTCGCATTACCCGGCGGAGCCGGAATTAAAACAGCACGGATCGGATACTGCCCGACAGTTGCAGGCGAAGCCGTGCTGACATTCGTCCTGCGGGATGCCTATGACTATGAAATTCGCCGTACGCTGACGACCGAGGCGGTCGAAAAACCCTCTCTCGATGTTACGCTGACACCGCCTTCGGCAATCGTCGTCGGCAATCCCGTCACTTTTACGTTGGAAATCAGTGGAAGCGATGACGCCGCAATCTCTACCTTCACTTGTTCCGATCCGCAGGCCGTTTTCGTATTTCCCGCAGGGACAGGGCTCGGCGGCAACGAAGCCATGTTAGGCAATGGAACCCACAGTTTCTTGCTCGACACCCGTGTCACCGGCGACCTGACGGTTACGGTGCGGGTAAGCGACGGCAGCGGCCATAGCGTACAGCGGCAATGCACGGTAACGTCCCGTTATCCGAAATTCTCCGCAATGGTACAAACTATGTCCTCGGCGGCTCTCTATTCGGACAGTCCGATGACGCTGATCATCCGTTCGACCGAATACGCGGGCGACTATACCGTAAGTTATACGACGACCTCGACGAATTGCAGGGTTTCGTATGGCGGTTCCATGTTACGCCCCGACAGCCCTGTAACCCTCGAAGCCGGACAACATATTTTTACCGCCAACTCTTCCTATGCCGAGCGAACGGAATTCGTCTTTACGATTACGGACATCTACGGGCAAAGTCAACAAGCACAAGCGTCGATTACATGGAGGTAGTCGGGCCCGTCTTCTCGGCTTATGATAAGAAAAAAGTTATAAAACAATGAAGAAGATGTTATTGCACAGCCTCGTCGTGTGCCTGCTGCTGGGCGGTTGTACCGTTACGGGCAGGCTTCAGCGCCGGGGCTTGGGCGCACGGGCGAACTATGCGCCCAAAGAACAAAAGCAGGAGCCGAAAAAGGAGTCCGCACCGCAATATGTCGAATACAAGCACCGCGACAGCCTGAAACCCATCTATTTCCTGCCTACGACTACGCTCGAAAACGGCGAGCGCGTCATGTCGTTCGAACTCGACGAGGTGGTCGTGGTGGCCAAATCGCGCACCGTCGCCGAGCGTATGGGCAAGATCCGCATCGACTTCGTGATCGAGCTGCCGCGCCAGTTGCAGGGCAATTGTCAGAGCGTGGCCGTAACACCCATGCTCCATAAGACGGACAGCCTCGTGCCACTTCAGCAGATCAGTATCCGGGGCGGGCTGTTCAGCCGCGTGCAGGATCGCAACTATTGGCAGTTCGACCAATACGTGCGGATCTTCAAGCCCGATGCGGCTGCCGAACAGCGTGCTTTCGAGCGCTTCGTCAAGCACCCCTATCCGGAGGGCGTGCGGCTGGATTCCATCGTCGAAGGCCGTGAGAAGATCAGCTATTACTACACGCAGGAAGTACCGACCAAAGGCGAAGGCAAGACGATGCACGTCACACTTGCGGGAGCGGTCGTAGGGCTGGACGGCAGCCGTTACGATATGCCGCCGCTCGATACGCTGGAATACAATATATCCTCGATGCTGACCTTTACAGACACCACGAGGCGCTACCTGATCAAAGTGATCGAGAAGTATGCTGTGGTCAAAGACCGCAACTACCTTGCCTTCAAAGTCGGCAAATCGGACATTATCGACACGCTGGAAACCAATGCCGTTCAGCTCGCCCGTATCGAAGCCCTGATGGACGGACTGATAAACCAGCGGGAGTTTTACGTGGACAGTATCGTGCTGACCGCTTCGGCATCACCGGAAGGAGCGCTCGCGCTCAACGAGCGTCTGGCCCGCGAGCGTGCCCTGTCGCTCAAACGGCGTCTGGGCGAACGTTTCGGGCGGCAGGTCGATACGCTGATCGCCGTGCGCTCCGTAGGCGAGAACTGGACGGAGCTGGGGCGCTTGATCGCCGCCTCGGACAGTCTGCCGCACCGCGAGGCGATCCTTGCGCTGCTCGGTGCGGAGAAGAATCCCGACCGGCGCGAAGCGGCCCTGCGCGGCAGGTATCCGCAGGAGTATAAATATATCCGGGAGCGGCTCTATCCGCTGCTGCGCTCGGTCGATTTCAAATACGACCTGCGGCGCGTGGGCATGGTGAAGGATACGATCCATACGACCGTACCCGATACGCTCTACGCGCGGGGCGTGAAGCTGCTCGACGAAAGGCGCTACGACGAAGCCCTCACGATATTGGCTCCTTACCATGACCGAAATACGGCTATCGCGCTGCTCTCGCTCGGCCATGACGACCGCGCTTACGAAGTGCTCTCCGCGCTGCCCGAATCGGCCGAGGCGTGCTACCTGAAAGCCATCGCCTGCTCGCGGCTGGGCCGCAGGAAGGAAGGGCGCAAATGGTTCGACAGGGCGTGCGAGCTGAAAGAGACATTCGAATACCGGGGCAGGCTTGACCCGGAAATATCCAACCTTTTAACCGATGACTGACGATGAGAAAAAGAGCGATCGCGGCCACGATGCTGCTGACAGCGGCTATGGCCTTTACCTCGTGCGCCAAACTGTATGAGGAAGAAACAACGGAAACCCTGAAACGCCCACAGACGGACATCGAGATTCCGGAGGACAACCCTTGGGACGAAGTGCCGGACAGCAATACGGGAACTGGACATTAAAGAGCGAATGCAATGCGAACGGATGTAATTTTTAATACGGATGCGGCCTCCGGCCTCGGCCGGCTGCCCGACAACTCCATCGACTGTATCGTAACCTCGCCCCCGTACTGGCAGCTCAGGGATTACGGACTCTCTCCGATACTGTTCGGCGGGCGGCAGGAGTGTGAACACGATTTCGACGATTACGCCATCTGCCGCAGTTGCGGCGGATGGCTGGGGCAGTTGGGACAGGAACCCTCCCGCGAGATGTTCTTGGAGCATCTCGTGGGCATCTTCGACGAGTGTCGCCGCATATTGAAAAGTACGGGGACGCTATGGGTGAACCTCGGCGATTCGTACAGCAAACTCAATAAATACAACCGCCCAGACGATTGGCCGCCGGGTAAAAACGCCCATTGTCTGAAAACACTGCGCGTCGATCTGTCGATACACCGAGTTCCGCACAAATCGCTGTGTAATATTCCGGGGCTGTTCGCCGAGATGATGATCCTGCGGGGGTGGATACTGCGCAACGAGATAATATGGTACAAGCCCTCAGTTGTGCCTACTCCCGTCAAAGACCGTTTTACGGTGGATTTCGAGAAGGTGTTTTTCTTCGCCAAATCCCCGAAATACGACTTCCGGCAACAGTTCGAACCTTATGCCGGGAATGAGACGAACAGAATATCCAGACAGCCGGAACATCCGACAGGTTCGAAATCCAGAAATGACCTTCAAGGCAGGAACAAACGGACGGTTTGGCGGATTACGACCGAAATCAGCCACGAGAAGCACTACGCCCCCTATCCGCAGAAATTGATCGAGACACCCATCGAGGCGGGGTGTTCGCCGGGCGGCGTAGTTCTCGATCCGTTTCTGGGAAGCGGAACGACGGCCCTCGTCGCCCGCAGGCTGGGACGCCACTACATCGGCATCGAGCCGAATCCGGAATACGTCGCCATAGCCCGTTCTCGGCTGGAACGGGAATCCGAAACCTCAAAACAGTAAGGAGGCCATGCGAATCGGATTGGTGGATGTGGACGGGCACAACTTCCCGAACCTCGCGCTGATGAAACTTTCGGCGTGGCATAAGCTCCGGGGCGATACGGTGGAATTTGCCGATCCCATGGCGGGGCGTTACGACAAAGTGTATTTGTCGAAGGTCTTTACCCATACGCCCGATTGCCGGGATGAATACCGCTGCGAGGTGATACGCGGCGGAACGGGCTACCGCGATTATACGACGACGCTGCCGGAGGCGGTCGAACATACATGTCCGGATTACTCGCTCTACGGCGTGGGCGAAGCCTACGGCTTTCTCACGCGCGGATGCCCGAACCGCTGTTCGTGGTGCGTAGTACCGTACAAGGAGGGCGCTATCCGGCCCCATGCCGACATCGAAGAGTTCCTTGCAGGACGCAAACGGGCCGTGCTGCTCGACAACAACGTGCTGGCCTCCGCATGGGGCCTCGCGCAGATCGAAAAGATCGTCCGCTTGGGCGTGCGGGTGGACTTCAATCAGGGGCTCGACGTGCGGCGTATCGCCCGCAACCCGGAACTCGCAGAGCTGCTCGCACGGGTCAGGTGGCTGCGCTTCCTGCGGATGGCCTACGACAGCTGTGCCGTGCAGGAGGATGTACATAACGTCGTAAAACTGCTCGTCAAATGTGGCTTGTCGCCCCGCAAACTGTTCTTCTACGTGCTGGTGCGCGACGACATCGGCGATGCGCTGGAACGTATTCGGGAGCTGAAGGCGTTGGGCTGCGTGCCCTTCGCACAGCCGTACCGGGATTTTTCGGGCGACGCCAAACCCTCGCGGGAGGCGTGGCGGCTGGCCTACTGGTGCAACAACAAACGATTGTTCAACGCGATGGACTTCGCGGATTACAAATGCAAATAAACCGAAAAGTGATGAAAAAGTTATTTTTTGCGGCGATGGCCGCACTCGGACTGCTCGCATCCTGCGACAAAGATCTGGACATTCAGCAGGCGTACAGTTTCTCGTTGGAAACGATGCCCGTACCCAAGCGTATCGGCGTAGGCGAAACCGCCGAGATACGCTGTACGCTGGTTCGTGAGGGGGAGTATGCCGACGCCCGCTACACGATCCGCTATTTCCAACCCGACGGCAAGGGAGAACTGCGGATGGACGACGGGACGGTGTTCCTGCCCAACGACCGCTATCCGCTGGAACGCTTCTCGTTCCGCCTTTATTACACCTCCCGCAGCGACGACCAGCAGACCATCGACGTCTATATCGAGGACAATATGGGACAGGTGGTGCAAAAGAGCTTCACGTTCCAGAACGACAGCGATACGGGCGGCGAAGAGCAATAGTCTCAAACGAACATCATTGCCCGGCCAAAGTCGGGCATTTTTAATTTGAAAACCTTATGACAGAACAGGAAAAACGGGATATAGCCTTGCTCGAACGGGGCGGCAGAAAGCATAATATGTTGATGACCCTTCCTTTGGAGCGGCGTACCGAGGCGGTATGCCGCCGCGCCGTCGAGATCGACGGAGAGAATATCCGATACGTTCCCCGCGATATGCGCACCGAAAAGCTGTGTTATACGGCCGTGCAAAGCTGGGATTTTGCGCTCGACTATGTGCCGGAGGAACTGAAAACGCCCTCGATGTGCAAGGCCGCCGTAGAACGTTACGGGCCGGCGCTGCTGTTCGTGCCGCAGGAGCGCCGAACAGAGGCCCTGTGTGAAGCGGCGGTGCAAAACAATGTATGGGCCCTGCCTTATGTGCCCGACCGGATCAAGACCCAGAAGATGTGCATGGACGCGGTAGCGAAGGACGGCTGGGTGTTGGAGTTCGTGCCCCAAGCGATAAAAACCCCGCAGATGTGCCGGCTGGCCCTTAACGCCCCGCTGGCCAAACTCCGCGAAAACCGGAGCGTCCTTCAATTCATTCCCTATGCCGACGTGTGTTTGGAAGGCATGAAAAAATACCGGCAGGAAGGCGCCGATATGGTAGGTTTGCTGGCAGACATCGAACCGGAGGTGATGGATGAACACATTGCCCTGTACGGGGTTCGTACCGACCCGTCGTGTCTGACGGCCCTGCCGGGGAGGTGGAAAACAAGGATGGTATGCACGGCGGCGGTACAGAGCGACGGGATCATGCTGCACGACGTACCGGAACATTTGCGCACGAAGCGTATGTGCGAGGCGGCCGTATCGTCCAGCATCCATGCACTTCCTTATGTGCCGGAGGCATTGCATACCCCCGACCTGTACCGGAAAGCGATGGTGAACGACCCTGCCGCCATTCAGTATTTCAAGCCGGAACTGCTGACACGGGAGATGTGCCATGAGGCATTGTATTCGAGCTATGACCTGCGGGTACTTCGGTACATTCCCTACAAAGAGATCCACGAGCAGTTGTTGGAGCGTTGCGAGGGATACTCTCGAACCAAATATTTTCTGGACAGTATGAATCCGGACTATATGACCCCGAAGCTGGCGGAGATGATTTTCACCAAAGAACCCGAACTGTTCTACAATATTCCCGAAAAATTCAAGGATAAGGAGCTGTGCGAAACGGCGGTACGGTACGACGGAAGCTATCTCAAAATGGTTCCGGAAGTCCTTAAAACACCGGAGTTGTGCATGGAAGCCATACGCCGCAGTCCGTATGCCATACAGTTTATCCCGGAGGCAATGAAAAATCCGAACCTCTATATGAATCTGGTAAAAGAGAATCCGCAGAATTTATACGGAATACCAGAAGACGACCGGACTTATGAGATGTGCAAAGAGGCTTTCGACAATACTTACGGAAAGGATAAGACCGATTACAGTATCGCCGGTGCACTGACAGAGCCGTCGATGGCTCTGCAAATGGTTCGGGAGCAGGATGATCCTAAAACAATCGACTTTTTGATGACCATAATACGTCCCAAAGCCATTTCGGAAGAAGTAGCGTTGGAAGCCGCACGTAAAAACGGGCATATCTTGCGCTTCGTACCGAAAGAGATCATCACGCAGCAGGTTGGCGAAGCCGCCGTCAAAAATCATCCGCAGGCGATTCAATGGGTTCCCCACGACATACGCACGGCGGATATGTGCCTGTATGCCTTTAAGAGCGATTCCGAACTGGATATTTACACTCCGGGGCGGATCAGGTGCGAAGACAATGTTTATATATTCGCCCGAAAGATGGACGAGCTACTCCGCCAACCGATCACCTATGACGACAGCAAACGGCTCTACGGGGGCGAAACGATCCGCTTGCGGAACGTGGAAACGGATACCAAAATCTTCGAGAACTGCGAAGTTCGCTACGACCGTACGAAAGAATCGCTGACCCTGCGGAACGTTACGCCCCAACAGGAGCGGGTGCAGCCCATAAAACCGCAGCGCAAATCCTCCATGAAACCGAAATTCTAAAACTACGATTGAAACCAATAGCGATGAAAACGACAGAAGAAAACAGAACGATGAACTCCGGCGACCGTCGGGAGCCGGGAGACGTTTATATGATGCTTTCACCGGAGGGAAAAACACAGGCTGTATCGGCAAACGGGAGATATTATAAAAACTTCGGTCATTTTATCAATCATTGCACGGAAATAATACTCAAAGATTGGCTGACGCCTTACCCGAACAGTTTTTTCGTACATTACCGCTTTGCCGACCCCGACCGGGTATGGAAACCTTACGAGAATATCCCGATGTTTCCGCGCAAACTGTCGGATGCCATCAAGGAGCAGGGCTTGAAACCGCTGAACACCTGCCGGCTCTATCCGGCCATATACTGCTATCAGAACGGCCTCGATCCATTGCTGCCGGAAAATTCCGAGCAGGAATTGAAAAAAAATTCGGACTATCGGCGGGCCGTATCCCGGTATTCCGATCGAGAGCAACTTCTCGGAATCAATACCTATACGGGCATCGAGACCGACCGGGGCGTACTGCTGTTCGATAATACGCCGGAAGGACGGAAATTGCAAAAGAGGTATAAGGATTTCCTTGCAGACAAATTTTTCGATCCCCGGCTTGACATCACGTTTTTCAGAACGATAGACGTAATACCCGATGAAGTGCAACGGGCAAGGATCAACCCCGTTATTGATCTCGACAGGCTATACAGCAGCGAGCCGGAGCCGTTCGGAGTGCTTTCGGCCGACTGTTATACGGATATGACGGAAATCGGTATCCATACCGAACGCGAACGTTACGATATGTCGGCGACAAGAGAAAATTTCGTTCGCTTCGCCAGGATGGATAAAGGATCGGATATTTTTTTGTCCGAACATACCTATAACATTGCCTGCCTGTTGCACCTTGCTTCGCCAGAGTGCACAGACCCTATGATACGGGATAAGTTCCCCAATTTCTTCTCCTATCGGGACTGGTTCGACAACTTGGCCGAACGCTTTACCAAAGCCACGACAGAGACGGAAAAACAACAGGCTATGGCTCTGATCCGGCAACGGGCCGACCATATTCTGCGGCATGACTATCCCAACCTTCGCCGACCGCCGGTTCCGGCCCCGAAAGAACAGACCGAAACCGCCGTAACATCCGTTGAAAAACCGGCAAGGCAGTTGCCCGACGTGGCGAAAAAGCTGGCCGCACATTCTAAAAAGAAAACCGGGCTGAAACCGTAGATTATCATGTGGTTCGGCAGATATGCAACATGGTGGAGGTAGATTTAGATTTGATTATTATTTAATAATAATTATCTTTGCATAATAATATGCAACTGTATGAAATCACTGAAAAATCCCTTTATAACCAGCGGCTACGAATCCGCCGAGTATTTCTGCGACCGCGAACAAGAGAGCGAGAATCTTATTCGGGAAGTTACCAACGGCAATAATTTGGCGCTGATCTCCACGCGCCGTATGGGGAAGACAGGACTTATACAGCACTGTTTTAACAGTCCGGAGATTAAAGATAATTATTATACGTTCTTCGTCGATATTTATGCGACCAAGTCGTTGCGCGACCTGGTATTTTCCTTGAGCCGGGTCATTGTCGATGGTCTGAAGCCTTTCGGCAAAAAAGCCATCGAAAGTTTCTGGAACAGCGTCAAATCCCTGCAAGGCGGCATTACGTTCGACCCGGCGGGTAATCCCAGCTTCAACCTGCAACTGGGCGACATCCGCTCGACGGAAGCGACGCTCGACGAGATATTCCGCTATCTGGAGAAAGCCTCCCGTCCGGTAATCGTCGCCATCGACGAATTTCAGCAGGTGGCCTATTACACGGAAAAGAATGTGGAAGCGTTGCTGCGCACCCACATACAACACTGTCGCAACGCCCGTTTTATCTTCGCAGGCAGCCAGCGGCACGTCATGGGCAATATGTTCGCCAACGCCTCGCGCCCCTTTTATCAAAGCGTGTCGATGATGTATCTGGAGAGTATCGGGTTGTCGGAATACGAAAACTTCGCCCGCAGGCATTTTGAAAATAGCGGCCGAAAAATCGAGCAAGGTGTCGTTGCCGACATTTACGACCGTTTCGACGGGGTGACATGGTATGTGCAGAAGATGCTCAACATGCTGTACGGCATCACTCCGGAAAGGGGAGAATGTCGGGCAGAGATGATCCCCGAAGCGTTGGGCAATATTCTCGACTCTTACAAATACACCTATCAGGAGATATTGTTCCGCCTGCCCGAAAGACAGAAAGAGCTGCTTATCGCCATCAGCAAGGAAGGCGCTGCCCGTGCCGTTACCTCCGGGGAGTTCGTTCAGAAATACAGCCTGCCTTCTCCGAGTTCGGTGCAGGCGGCGCTCAAAGGATTGCTCGAAAAGGATTTCGTTACGCACGAGCAGGGCGTTTACCGCATTTACGACAAGTTTTTCGGGATATGGCTCAATAAGAATTACTGACTGATATGCCGATACTCCTTCCGGGGCGGCGTTCCGCAAACGAAAAATCGACGGTTTGAAACCGTCGATTTTTCGTTTGCGCCGAATTTCAAGATTTAATTTCCGGCTTCTCCGATACGTTTCGATTGGTACCAACTATCCCGAAAACGGTCGCCGATAAGGTTGAAAGTCCCTGTTTCGCCGCTTTCTTCGGCGAATTTGCGGGCTTGCGGGATGTCCGTAAATTCACCCAGCTTGCGAAAACCGATGAACAGTTTGTAGATACCGGGATTGGCCCGGTGTTTGGCGACCTCGCTTTGGAGCAGGGCGCACAGTTCGGCAAACTTGGCCCTTTTCTGCGCCAATTTCTTTTTGGCGCAGCGCAATTTTTCGTCTGTCGTCGGGTCGAAAAACAGATCGTTACCGCTCATGTAACTAACGTATTCCTCTATTTTACGCTCGACTTTCGTAATCTGCGCTTTCGCCGCTGCCACGCACGAGAGCAGGGAGCCGAATCCGGTTTGCAGTCCCGTCCGCTTGTCGTAGTAACAATAATAAACCTGCACGCCCTTACGGGGGTATTGGCAGACGTATTTTGCCCTGCGCCACTCGACGAGCCACCGCCAGCGGTCGAGCATCCTGCGGGGCATGTCTATTTTGTGCAGGACGACCCGCGAACGGTCGTCCTCGCGGTACTCGAACGTGATATATACCCAATGTTCTATTTGCAGTTCCCGTTCGGCACGGGCGAGGTCTTTGGCCATCTGCATCCAGTCGTCGATTCTCTCCCGTGCCATCGTTACGCCGTTTTGCAGGTTTCGATTTCGGTATGCCGGGCGAGCCATTCGCGCACGCTCACCATGTTGTATTCGGAGGTTACGACCGCCGTGCGGTCGCCGATTTGCGTAAAGCGGGTGCTTTCGTAGCCGTCGATCCACTCCTTCAGGGTCGATACGCCCCACGCCTGCGGATCGTCGAAGATACGGCGCTCCTGCGTGCGGATAGGCTCGGCAAAAGTTACGACAAGTGTTTCATAGTCCGGTCGGACAGGTTCGGGGAGCAGGCGCAGGTATTTCAAAGAGCCGGATTCGTCGTCCTTGTCCCCATGCGCCCAACCGCTGTGCAAAATTTCGTTACCCCAGCGCTGAGGCTCGTCGTAACGCACTTTTACCTCCGCCGTATATTTCGTAACGGTTATGTCCTCGATTACTCCCGTAACCATTGTGCCGAAGCTGATGCACTCGCACTTTCTGCCTATCAATTCCTTGTTTACCTCTGTCGTTTTCATTGTTGTTCTCCATTAAATAAGTTCTACTTCCGCGTTGTCGTTATTTCCCCGAAATGCTCCGGCCGCATAGTAAGCGTATCGGTTGTGCCAATTACTCCGGCGTTTGATATAAGCCATAGACGGGGGACGTATCTCGACGGATGTTGTGTAGATATTATATCCGATGGTTATGACTAATTCACAGTTGCGCCATATCTCGAAAGGCGTTCTGAATCCGTGCTTGCCCTCGACGAGTTCCAAAGCCTTTGCGACTGTGCTCCGGGCTTCATCGGTCGATTCAGTGAGGGTCTTGCGGGTTCCCTCTTTGTAGATGATTTTCATAGCGGTCGGTGTTATGGGGCGGCTATTGCCGCCGCCCCGGTTGTTATTTATATTCTCCGAAATTGGTGATGATCCCGAACCGTCCCGTGTCGTTATACATACCGGAGCAATGCAACCTCCGGCATAGGGCGGAGAGTTGTTTTTCGGTAATGCCCGATACGACTATCGCCGTGTGGTCGTGCTCGCAAATTCTTACCCGGTATCGGGTTTCGAGTTGGGCAAGGACAGCATACGCTCTTACCGTTTTTTCGTCGTGTTTTTGATTTTTCATAGTTCAGTCGATTCATTTTTCTTACTTGCAAGGGCGATCAGGTTATCGAAACTCTCGTTCAATACGACAGCCCTTTCTTTCCGGTAATCCTCTGCCGGATCGCACTCGCCGACGGTAAACTCCCAAACCTCCATGTATTTGGCTTTCCATTTCCGAACCACCTCTGCATCCGGTAATGATGTGTGCAGGTCGTGTCGGCTGCAAATGGCGTTCAACAGGTCGATGTAGCACATGAACAGGTCGCTTTGGGGCATCCCTGCGTGCAACAGCGTATAATCCCGCTTTACAATGTCCCGGACGGCGTTCGATATGTTGTCGATGATCCCGTCTATATAATCCCGCGTAGAATCGTTTTCGTAGATTCCTGATCCCCATGTTCCCATAGTTTTGTCTGTTTTTGGTTGATAAAAGGTTTGAACGGCGGCTTTTGCCGCCCCGATTTTATTTCTTCGTGATATGTCCTTTGGCCACGACCTCTCCGTTTTTGACAAGTTCTATTTCCCCGTAGGTAAAGTCCATTTCTTTGATAGCGATAAATCGGATATAATCGTGATATTCCGATTTCTTTGCAAAATTTCGCCCCGTGAGGTTGTTGAAAATCATCGGAAGCGAAAACTCGCAATCCGACCGGAGTACGGCTTTCCCGTTCTGCCGGATTTCGTAGGTCGGGTTCAGTTTATTCGTGTCTGTTTTCATGGTTTGGGTGTTATGGGCGGCTTTCGCCGCCCCGATTCTAATTATTGAAAGATTTAGGATTATGCTGTCAGTCGATTTTCTATAAGGTGCATATTGTGCTGAACGAGTTTTATAATCTGCTTGTGGTACGGACTGTCCTTGTTGCATACGCCCCGGCTCTGCGCCACCTCCAATCGGGATAGCGAAACCTCGACCGTTTCGAGCCGTTGGCCGTCTATCGAGGCCGAGAGGATCAGCGAATCGTCCCGGCGGTAATATTCGTTGGTAAAGACGCAATGGTGCATGGCTTCGCCTTCCTGCCGGAACTGTTCGATGCTCTCCAAGACCCGGACATGGATTTTACCGTCCGTAAGGTCGATACCGAAAAAGCGCCCTTTGGCATCCCGGTATTGTTGTTCATGGCGCATTGCTTCCCGTATGCGTTCCTGCTCTCTCTGCTTGCGGTAATGCTCCCGTTTCAGTTCCACATAGCGGTCGTGTTCCGCTTCGAGGTCGGCGGGGCACACATATTTGGCATTGCGTAAATCCTTATTGAAAAAGCGCAACAGGTCTATATAGTCGCACCACATTCCCGCATCGGTAATTGCGTACCCGCTGCGGGTAACGATACGGATACTCGGCCAGTAGTCGTCCAATGTGCGGGGATTCTCGGCAAAGTGTTTCAAGAGCGTAACCTGTCCGGTTTTAAGCAGGGTTTCGGCACGGCTGTCGCGCAGCAGGGCGCAGAACATTTCCGGCGGGGAGATGTGGTAAAACTGTCCGTTGTAACCGCTTCTTCGCAGTTCGGGCAGGAGTTGCGGCCGGGGATGAACACAACGGGGATGGATATTATACAGCGGCTTATGGGGGCGCAGTCCCAACGAGGTTGTATAATCCCACGTTTTGTAGAAAGGCCGGTTCGTTATGAGTCTTGCACGGGTGGCGCATCGCCCGTCCGGGGCGATCCACCGCTGCACGACTTCGGAATGAACGTATTTTGCCCTTTCTCCGATACGGACATAGTAGGTCAGATGTACGAAGCGTAATACCTGCATCCCGCCCCGGACGGTCATAAACAGGGCGTAGGCCGCCGTGTCGTAAATCCGGCGCAGGTGGTTGTCGTCTATGGTCAGCCGGGTATGGCACGCGGGGCAGATACAATGCGTCCGCGCCGTCTTGTCCGTCCATGCGTGTCCGCACTCGGTGCAAGTTATCACGCCTTTTGTCGTCCTGCGTCCGTAGCGGACGACGCATCGGTCGAACGCCCACCGTATCTGCCGGGCGGAGATGGGGCGGAGCGTGCGCCCCGCCTCTTCTATTTGCTGTTCAAAACTATTTCTCGGTTGCATAATCTTGATAGTTCGGGTGGATGAATTAGGCGGCAATGCGCTGTTGGATAAGGGGCATATTGTCGTTTACAAGCCGCACGATTTTGTCGTGGAACTCCGTTTGTGTGTTGCATACGCCCCGGCTTTGAATAACTTTGAGTTGGGAGAGGGACACCTCTACGGTTTCGATGCGTTTGCCGTCTATGGTGGCCGAAAGGATGAGCGAATCGGCTTTTTTATAGTATCCGTTCGTGCCGACGCAATGGTGCATGGCCTTACCCTCCATGATGATTTCTTTCACACTCTCCAACACCCGGACAGCGATTTGCCCGTCAGTGAACATAAGGCTGAAGAATTTGGATTTGGCTCTATGGTAGGCGCACTCTTTCTGAAGATATGCGGAGAGGTTTTCGGCTATTTCCCGTTCGGCTTCCCTGCGGGCGATTTTGGCTATACAGCGGTCATGTTCCCGTTTAAGATCGGCGGGACATACGTATTTGGGGCTGTGCAGGTCTTTACCTAATGTCCGCAAAGCGTCTATATAGTCGCACCATGTCGTTGCATCCGTGATTTTATAGTCGTTGCGGACGGCGATACGGATACTCGGCCAATACTTGTCGAATCTGCGACCGCTATCATCCAAATACAGTTGTAATAGGCTGTCCTGTCCCATTTTGAGCAGGGATTCCGCCCGGTTATCGGAGAGCAGGACACAAAGTAAGGTCGTCGGGTTCTGACCGTACAATCCGCCCTTATATCCCGTTCGTTTCAGTTCGGGGATAAGTTTCATACGGGGGTATATATCGTCCGTGTAAATATTGTCATATACCCACGATTCGCCGTGCAGTTCCAAGTCGGACGAATAAATCCATTGGTCGTAATACATCGTTCCCCATACCCGGCTCCGGGCGAAGGTGCAGTATTTGCCGTCGGGGGCTATCCACCGTTGCATGACTTCGCGGCAAAAGCGGTTCAGCGGTCGTCCGACTTTGGCATAATAATTCACCATAAACACCCGCACGACCTGCATCCCGTCGCAGGCGGTTATATAGGTGGCGTATTCCCTTTGCTGGAATTTCTGTTTGCGGGTGTCCTCTATCCGCAGTCGTGTGCGGCAGGCGGGGCAGGTGCAATGTTTCCGTTTGGTGTCGTTGTGGAACACCTCGCCGCAGTCGAGGCAGGTAACGACACCTTTTCTCGTGCGCCGACCTACCGATTCGATAACTTTGGTATAGGCCCAGCGTTCCTGCGCGGGGGTCAGCGGTGGCAGTTTCTTGCTTGCTTCTATGGCTTTCTGCTGAAATTTATTCTTCGGTTTCATGGTGTATCAAGTTAAAATAGTGATGATTGGGTGGCCGTTTCGGTTTTCTTGGTCTTGTTCTTACCCTGCGTAATTTTCCGGTAGGCTTCGTCCGTTGCCTTTTGCATGGCCCTGCGCCGTGCTTCGGCCTTTTCTTCCTCGGTCAGTACAATCGTATGATTTACCACAACTTTGCAGTTGGCAAGGGGCTTGCCGATGTCGATGTCGTCCTCGTCGTAGTAGTGCATGGCGAGCGAGTAGATTTCATCGTCCGCGAAGCCGTTGCACCCGCTTTGCTTCACATAATTGAGGATGAACGTGATGCAGTCGTCGATGTTCTTCTTGGGATTGGCGTACCGGGGTGCGAACAATTCGTCCTCCTGCGCCCGGCGCTGTAAATAGCTTTGGATCGTCTGTTTGAAATAATCGGTCGCTTTATTCTCTTGTGCCATGATGGTTTGTTTTTATGGGGGACGGGGTTACCGTCCCCGGGTGAATGTTCAAAAGAGCCAAAAATCAATGTCTTCGTCCGTGAGGGCATAAGTGTTCCTTATGCTGTTGAGATATTCGGCGTATGCTGTTCTAAACCGGGCATTACATTCCTGTAAATCGCCCCGGACGGGATGCGCTTCGCACCATTGTTTGAGAAAAACTTCGTTTGCCTTTAAGAACCGGAGAAACCGGGTGAGTTCGGGCGGCTCCGGGGCATCGTCGGGCAGGAAAAACATGCTTCCGCGCAGTTCTCCTGTTTGGGGATGTCGTGTAAACAACTGCCGGGCGGTTCCGATTCGGATATAATTGTCTTTAATGCCGTAGTGCTCGGCAATAGCCGGAATATCTACGGCCGTCTGAACCGAAAAGGGGGTTATTTTGATTGCATCGCGCTGGATATATTCGCCCTCTTGGAGTATGACTTTTACATTAGCCTGCGGTTCGCTTTGGGTGATATATTCGTTGAGTGTCATATCTGTTGTTTTTTGCAGGGGAGCGGGGCCACCGCCCCCCCCCGGATTGGATTACTGTCTTTGCGGATTACTTGATAAGCGTGTCGGTTAGATAGAATTTGCGGTGGCAATCCTTTTTCTTGAGTGCTTCCCCGATGAGCCACGCGAACCGTTCGCGTCTGAACTCCTCGGATTTATCCTTGTGGCACGTCCAACTCTGCTCCTTTTCGTATTGCTTGGCCTGTTCTTCCAATATGGGCAGGTATTCCGCCGTTGCGCCGTCCATTCGGAGGTAGTCTTTCGTCCCCTTGTGCCGGAAAGAGACGAGGCAGTAATTTTCGGGGTACAGGCGTATCGTTTCAGTGGCTTTTTCATAGAAACAAACCGCCAAATATTTGTCTGCCAACCCTTTGTAGGAGGGGCTGTTATGACAGTATTTTTCTATCGTGTCGGAAATGGTCGCATCCTCGGAGAGTTCCTCCCGCAGTTCTTTTTCCACCCGTCTGAAGGCGTCGGACAATGAGGGATAAACGGCGGTTATTTCTATCCGTTTGTTTTTGGTATCGTCGTCCTGCTTACGGGTCGATACGATGATAATGTTGTAGCGGTTGTCGCTCCACGCTTTGACCTCGATGTAATACCCTAAATCCGTGTTGATTGCATTGAGGGTGTTAAACGTGTCGGTCGAGCCTTGTCTTTGCAGATAAATGGTTTTCATATTTTCGGATTTTTATGATTCGTTGGTTTATGTGGGGGCGAGGCTGCCCCACGAATTAGACTTTCAGATTATCCAGCCATGCCGATTAACTCGCGCACCTGCATTTCTTTCGCTTTGGGAAAGATCCACCCGGCGCATTTCTCTCCGCGGTATGTCAGTCGCCCGTTGAACCGTCCGCCGAGGTCGGATAATGCGTCCTTTATGGGCTTTGTATCTCCGAACAGGGCTATCGCTTTCTCGGAGTAGTCCACAAGGATAAAATCGCCTTGAACGGTGGTTTGCCCTTGTTCTTGTTCCGGTGTGCGTTCCGGCTTGGGACTACTGAGCCGGATATTATTCTCGTCTCCGGCAATATAGGCCAACCGTTCGATAAACCCCTCGCGGGTGTAGTGGGTCATTTTGTGGATGCTCCAACCATAAGAGGGGCTCTTGCCGAGCGTGAAACCGGAGTAACGGAGTTCATAATCTTTGTTATATTCGGCCAAATGCGCCGTTTCGGGCAGGTTGGCGGCGGCTTTGCGCAGTTCCCCGAAGCCGTTGCGGGAGGTGGTCGAGAAGCCGAGTATTACGGTGCGGACGCTCCGGGTTTCCCGGCACTCGTAGGAGGGGTCTGTGTATTCCGTTTCGTTGAGTTCGGCCACGATGCCCCCCTGCACGTTATCGGGCATAATCCGGCGCAGTCGTTCCGCACCGATTGCCGCGATCCGGTCGTGTTCGGCCTTTGCACGGGCTTTCGCGTCGGCTTCGTCCTTTGCTTTTTGCTCCGCTTCGGCAACAATGGCGGCAACCTCGAAAGCGTCCATAAATTCCGCGGGCGCGTCGGTGTAGTACATGCCGATACCGAATTTCCGCGAGTATGGCCGGAGGATGTCGGTACGCCGGATCGCTTTCGTTTCGAGGTTTACCAAATGATACATATATCCGTTGGCATCGTGTTCGACCTTGTAAATTACAAGTCGGTCGCGCATTGCGCCGGGGCCTTCAGAAATGACGATTTGGTTTTCCTTTGCGACTTGAATTTCGGTGTCGGTGGTCGTACCGCCGAATAATGAATAATATTTTGCCATGACTTTCAATGATTTAGAAGATTTGGGAAAAGAGAAAGGAGAAAAAGCCGATTAGAACGACGAGAGATAAAAGACAGGAAAGGATACCCCGCAGGATGTCATAGCAGAACAGAAAGGCCAAAACGACCCAAACAAAGCCGCTCCCGAAGAGATAAAAACCCAGCGCGACAGCCCCGATTTTCAGCCCTGCCCGCAAACCCGCACCCATGCTGAGTGGAAGGTTGGAGGTTTTCGGTTTCCTGTTCTTATTTTCTGTGCTTTTCATAACCTTTCGACTTTTTTTTTATGCCGTAGCGGAGCCGGTGTGGATGGTATCTGGTTTCAGGAGCATGAAAAAGAAGGGCTTAGCCCATGTCAAGATTTTTGCGGGAAATACGCTCGCCCGAAGGGAAAGAGGAAGATTTTTCGCAAAACCGCCCCGGCGGCTTGATCTTGCAGGGGCGTGCAGCCCGTAAATACCTTCGCTTCTGAAACCGGATACCATCCGCACCGGGTTCGTGAAGGCGGCTTATAAATGAGGAGAAAGGTTATGAAAAGTGCGGAAAATAACTGTGGCGAAGGGCGTAACGGATCAGCCCTTTGCCCGCACATCGAGCACAAAAAGCCTCGATTTGAAAAAAGATATTGAGTTTTAACCTTAAATATGGTGATACATATAAACTCAAGGTGATTAGTAGACGCCGAATTTCTCCTCTTTGCCGCAGAACGAACACCGCGCAATGAGGTTTTGCCCGTCGCCGTCTGTCCGGACTCCGAGTTCCGTCCGCTGCTCGGAACCCAGCAATTCGTATTTCTGTATCGAGATATACATTAAAAAAATAGCCGCAGAGAAAAGAAATCGGTTGGCAACAATATGTTTCATTTTTCGTTTTTATAATCTCAAACGCAAAATGAATTTCTTAATATTTTCCTATTTTCGGCAAATCAGCACAAAAACATTTTCCATTTTCCAACAGAAAGAGCTAAAAACATTTTTTCATTTTCGACAAAATACGTATCTTTGTGGAAAATAAAAGGCTTCAATTATGTCTGAGAAAATATTCAAACGCAAAATCTATGAGCAAATGCTCCGGTGGAAAAAGGAAAGTGATGGTCGAACAGCACTTCTGATAAAAGGAGCACGTCGAATCGGCAAATCAACCATTGCCGAAGAATTTGCCCGCAAAGAGTATGAAACCTACATCATCATCGATTTTTCGATAGCCGACGAGGCTGTAAAAGAACTTTTTACCCATATCTCGGACTTAAACTATTTCTTTCTGCGGCTTCAGTCCCTATTCAATGTATCGTTGCGTGAACGAAAATCGGTCGTCATCTTCGATGAAGTACAATTATTCTCTCCTGCACGACAGGCAATCAAGCATCTTGTAAAGGATCACCGATATGACTATATTGAAACGGGGTCACTCCTTTCCATCAAAAAAAATGTGAAAGGAATCGTGATACCGAGCGAAGAAACACGTATCGCAATGTATCCGCTGGACTACGAAGAGTTCCTATGGGCTATCGATAAACTCCAGACTTATGAGTTGCTCAGATACTCGTATCAAAATTTTAAGTCTTTGGGTGATGCCGTCAATCGTGATCTTATGCGCAATTTCCGTCTGTACATGCTCATCGGCGGTATGCCGCAGGCTGTAAATGCATATCTTGAATCGAATGATTTTTCAGCCATAGATGCGGTAAAACGAAATATCCTCGAACTGTATATCGATGATTTCCGTAAAATCGATCCGACAGGACGTGCTTCGCGTTTGTTTACCTCAATTCCGGCAGAACTCTCCCGCAATACGACACGTTATAAGGTAGGAAGCGTGATTGAGAATGCGACAGCCGCCCGGCTCAGTGAGTTGTTGATGGATATGGCAGATTCCATGACGGTAAACTTTGCCTATCATGCGAATGATCCCAGTGTAGGATTCTCTCTTCATGCTGATTACGACTATTTCAAGATGTTTCTTGCTGATACGGGATTGTTCGTTACGCTCGCTTTTATGGATCGCGACTATACGGAAAATGTGATATACCGGAAGCTCCTTTCCGATAAACTCAGTACAGATTTGGGGTATGTATACGAGAATGCAATCGCCCAAATGTTGAAGAGTGCAGGCAATGAACTTTTCTACTATACATTTAAGGAGGAGACAGTGAAAGACGAAGAAGAGAATAAAACTGTCCGCAGTTATGAAATAGATTTCCTGCTTTCGCGTAAAGACAAGATATGCCCTATCGAAGTTAAATCTTCCGGATATAACTCACACAAATCCCTCGATAAATTCCAGCAAAAGTTTTCGGCGAGAATCCTTCACAGGTATCTTCTCTATACCAAAGATCTAAAGAAAGACAAGGATATTTTTTGCTTGCCCGTATATATGACGGAATTATTATAAAGAATTATCAAAGCAAGGCAGTAAAGAAACAGGAGAAAGATAGGTTATGAGAGATACGATATTTATAAGTCATGCAACCCCGGCAGATAACGATTTTTCCATCTGGATTGCTTCCCGATTGGAGATGTTAGGATATAAGGTTTGGATAGATAAAGAAGGGTTACTGGGTGGAGAGCGTTTTTGGGCAACCATTCAAAAAGCCCTGGATCGTTCGATAAAAGTTTTGTTCGTTTATTCAAAAAATATTGTAACGACAGAAGGTATACTTCGGCAAGGAATTGAAAATGAGTTGGAATACGCAAAGAGTATTGCTGCACAAGATGGATTGCAGGATTTTATCATACCATTACATATCGACAATTCCAGCTATCATTTAGTAATAGGACAACCTAATATTAACCATATTCCATTTAATAATAATTGGGCTGATGGATTAAAGCAACTGCTAAAAAAACTGGAGAAAGACAATGTTCCTTCTAATTTCGGCAATCAGAAGTCTTCATTTTCAGAATGGTATGAAAATGAGTATATTTCTAACTGCTCAATTATACCCCACGAAGAGCGATATTATACTTCATGGTGGTCGATAGCTGAAATGCCGAATAGGTTCTATATGTATCAATTTGCCAATACCGCTCAAGCTAAAGCCATCAGAGACCTGAATAAAGAAATTCCGATTAGTTTATTATCCAATTGTATTTCTTCGTTTGATGGAAATTTGAATTTTTCCGTTCAAAGAGATAATGAAATGATTGAAGTTAGGCCAGAACACACGTTTGCATTTTCTCTAACAGATATTTTAGATGGGTTCATGTCTGAGAAGTTTCCTCAACATAGAGATGTCGAGAATCATTTCAAGAGGCTGATGTATTGTGTAATTGCCAATCTATTCAGACGTGCTGGCTTATGGAAGCATGAAATGTCGAATAAGAGATTTGCTTATTTTCTCCCGAAATATGATAAAATTACGAAAGTAAAATTTATCTATCCTGAAAGTACAAGGAAAAAGGCAAAAGCTCTATTAGGAGAAATGCGAGGAGTGGGATTTTGGCATTATGGAGTCTCTATTCAACCGACACTATGCCCGTTTATTGGGTTTTCTCTTAAATCACATATTCTGTTTACATCGGACGGCGCTCAATTGATAGATGATGAAAAAAAGCAGCACTCTTTCAGAAGGAAAAAAGGAAAGTACCTTTTTAATAAAGAATGGAGAGATTTATTGCTCGCATTTATTCAGCGTCTAAAAAATAAAGAGGGAGAAATAAGCATTCAGGTAACGACGCCGGGAAAGCAAGTCAAGCTGAAAGAATGGCCGGAAATGCTTATAAGTGAAATAGGATACATAGATCCAGACACCGAAATGAGCATTGATAAAATAGAAGATTATTACGAAGATTTAACGGCAGAGGAAACAAATGATTGAACCTACTCTCAAATACATCAGTGAGCCATCATTGACATTCGGTAGTGGCCAAACAGCAATTGACCCCCGGGATGGTTTAATGCTTTTTGGTCCCTTTGATCATAAAAGGATTAAAGGTGTTAGAAATATCGGTATCATCGGTTCGGCTAACTTAAGGAGAAAAATGATTGATTATCTGAAAAGGATACATGGTCCTATTGTTAATGGGGATTTATCCATTGCCCGACCAAATTTCCCGGGATTAGAATCTACCTTCGGCATATCGATCAATTTTGATAACATTATTCAACTTGATATTAAGCAAAAGGATATTGATGAATACCTAAAATACACGGATTCTCATCAACGAGTTCATAATTTAGTGAATCTATATGTCCAGCCGTTAATACGGTATACCGAGCATGAAGAGATGCCTGTGGATGTTTGGTTTGTCGTAATACCAGAGGATATTTATAAATTCGGCAGACCAAATTCGAAAATTCCGAAATCGGAAGATAATATTAACATTGGGCTTAAGAAAAATGAACGGAATTCGACCCAATTGGATATGTTTTTCCAAGAGGAAAAAGATACCCTTCGAGAAGCGTATGAGTTTGAAGTCAATTTTCACAATCAGCTAAAAGCCAAAATATTATCTGCAAAAATCGTCACTCAGATAATTCGGGAAAGTAAAATAGCCTATGAGAATCTGTTAACCGATAAGCAAATTGAGGAAGAAAAAAAATTTGATACAGCTAAAGCATGGAACATATCTAATACCCTCTATTATAAATTAGGAGGTCTTCCGTGGAAACTTGGAGAGATTAGAGATGGAGTTTGTTATTTGGGATTAGTATATAAGAAAACAGAAAGCGATACAAAGAACAAAAATGCTTGTTGTGCAGCTCAGATGTTTCTTGATTCAGGCGATGGAATGGTTTTTAGAGGGAATGTGGGGCCATGGTGGAATCCTACTACCGGAGAATTTCATCTTTCACAGCAAGATGCTTTTGAGGTAGTCTCTCAATCTTTAGAAGCATACTATAGTCGCTTTGCATGTTATCCCAATGAAATTTTCATTCATGCAAAAACATTTTTTGATGATCCTGAATGGGCTGGGTTTGAAGAAGCTGTCGAGGGAAAATCCAGAATCATCGGAGTGAGAATACGGGAGAATAGTGCTTTTAAGCTATATCGGCAATATTCGTATTGCGTTCCCCGAGGAATGATGTTGCAATACGATGATCGAAAAGCCTTCCTTTGGACAAAGGGGTTTATTCCCCGATTCAAAACTCAAATTGGATTGGAAATCCCTAATCCCATTGATGTAGCCGTAACCAGAGGAGAAGCTGATATTGAAGTCGTTTGTAAAGACATATTAAGTTTGACAAAACTAAACTATAATGCTTGTATATATGGGGATGGCGTTCCTGTCACATTGAAGTTCGCTGATTCTATCGGCGAAATCCTCACCGCTGGAAAAGATATCAAAACAGGAGTATTGCCGTTCAAACATTATATTTAGTATTAGCTTTTTTGCGCGAACCGGATGAAGAACAACAAAAAATGCACAATATTTATCTGAAGTGAGTATTTACGACAATACCCTAAATGAGCTTGTCTGATTTATTATAACTGATTAAACAGTAACGGGAATAACCTTGATAGCTATTCCCGTTATTTCTTACTCATCTTCCAACTTCTCCATCATATGTTGGCAGTAATTACAATAGCCACCATTATCAAGAGCTTCAAGCATTTCGCACCAAGGAATATCACATGCACAACGTTCACAACTCTCAACGGTATTTGTGTCTATCATATAGTCAAATACTTTTCTTTGTTTAGGAGACAGAGCATCATATCCTTTGTCTATCACTAATTTTGTAATGCCTGATTGCATTAAATCCAATCTGCCTGATTCAATGAGTTGTTCTAAGTACCCGTTAAAATCTTCTTCATTAAAACGTATGCTATCCATAATTCTGATTATTTAGTGTTATACCGCAAAATTAGAATAAGTTTTTCATCTGAGCAATAGAATAAATGCTTTAATAATGCTACTATAAATCATTTAGTTATAAGCCCAAAGTTTTCAGATATAAAATAAGGAAAATTTGTAAATATGAACAAGACAATTATTTCAATTGAAGTACAAGATCACGGTAGTAAAGAAGCCACTATCATTGTCAGAGGAGAACGGAACAATCAGATTATGTTTGAAGAGCAATTCGAGTATAAGGACGAAGAAAAGCATTCTTTGCGCTTACACTTACTTTCAAAAAGGTTTCATCGCAAGTTTCCTCAATTAGGTGATAGCTTAGGCATTCTTTGTATCCGTAAACTTTTCAATGATATAACGATACGGAGTAAAATGAAAGTCAATCCCGATTATAGAATAATTGATAAATAAGACGTTATGGAAACAAAAAACTTACACTTGAAATTGCAGAAAATAGGCTAATAGAAATAGCTCGATCCGGAACATCTCGCTGCCGTAAGCATCCTCTCCG
>OGXJ01000238.1_pt1 | contig 43379 bp, 38 predicted proteins | sample 1576231 | NCBI WGS metagenome assembly OGXJ01 (sample SAMEA3541539, study PRJEB24748) | human gut metagenome | biome: human gut; feature: human-associated habitat; material: faeces | place: China | collected 2012
CGGTACAGCGCCGCGTGCTGTTTTCTATGATAGAGTTAAACAACGGACCGGATAAGCCACATCGTAAGTGTGCCCGTATCGTTGGTGATACCATGGGTAAATATCATCCTCATGGTGACAGCTCTATTTACGGAGCACTTGTAAATATGGCACAGGACTGGTCTTTCCGCTATACTCTTGTTGACGGTATAATTCTGCCCCTGCCGGCTATTAACGCCGCCGATACCGTTTCGGATTCTTCAGCACCGCGTCGACGACGGGCGGCAGAATCTTCTCCATCACGTCGTACCCCGCGGCCGTGGGATGGACTTCGTCGTAGGTATAGGCCGCGACCATGCCTCCGTCCGCTTCGGACATCGCCGCGTGGTAATCCACATAGGGGACATTCTCCCTGCGGGCGTACTCGCGGATCATGGCGTTCAGCTCGATGATCAGGGGCGCGGGTTCCAACTCCTTGCGCCAGCCGAATTCACGCGCGGGCAACAACGAACACAGCACGGGGGCGATGCCGTTGGCACGCGCCAGCTCGACCATCGACACGAGGTTGCCCAGGATATGCGGGAGCGATATATAACCGGTATTCCGGGCTATGTCGTTCGTCCCGCCGCAGATGACGACCACCTGCGGGTGCAAGTCCAGCACGTCGGCCCGGAAGCGCACGAGCATCTGCGAGGTGGTCTGCCCGCTGATGCCGCGGCTCACATAACCGCGGGCGGCGAAAAAGTCGGGATGCGTCTTGATCCACAGTTCAGTGATCGAGTTGCCCATGAGGACGACCTTCGGATTGCGCACCTGGCCGTTGGCCTGCTCGAAGCGGCCGAAGTTCGCCCAGTCCTGGGTTTGCGCAGCGGCGCAGAGCAAACCCGCAAGGGCAAGGACGGTAAAAAACAGTTTTTTCATCGTTTCAGTAGCTATTGAATGACCTCCATCGGCATCTCCCACCCCATGATCGTCGAGATGTAGGGGATGACCGCAGCGGCAAACTTCCGGTGTCCGCGGTGGTTGGGATGGTACCCGGCCCCCAGGTCGCCGTCCTGGTTGGTGATGCCCGTAAAATGCATGACGCAATGCAGGTCGCCGTCCTCCAGGCCGGCCATGACGGACTGCATATAGGGATAGAACGCCTCCGCACCGTCGGGGATGACGTAAAGGATCGGCACGGAGCCGTAATGTTCGCGCAGGGCGCCGTAAAGCTCACGGAAAGCCTTGCCGAAGGCGGCCTCGGAGGGTGTAATGCCCGTGCTGCAATCGTTCGTGCCCAGTTTTATCACCACGATGTCGGGCTTGTAGCCCCGGAAATCCCACCGCGGCGAGTCGGTCATGTCGAACGTCCGCAGGATGCGCTGGCGCATGGTGACGTCCGACGTCTGCTTCACGTCGCCCCAGTTACGGACAACACCCTGTCCCGAATGGGCCGTGAGCACGTAATCGGCATCGAAACAGCGCGCCACGATGCAGCCCCATGCCAGGTCGCAGTTCTCGGTCTCGGGGGTGAAAGGCTCCGAGACGGTTTTCCCCTCGGTACCGTAGCCGCACGTGTGCGAGTCGCCGATGAACTCGATCAGCCGCGACGGAGCGGGCGGCAGGTCGAGCAGGGCACCGTCGGCCTCGATGCCGTAGAGCGTCGTGCGCCCCTGCTCGGCTTCGGTGCGTTTCTGCACCGTCACGGTATGCGGCCCCGGCGCAAGCCCTTCGGCGAGGGGCACGCACGACGAGGCTCCCTCGACGGTAGCCTTGCCGTACAAGCGTCCGTCGACGAATACGTTGTAGTAATTACGCCCGGTATCCGCAGCACGCATCGCACAGCGGCTGCCGTCGAAACGAAACGTGAAATGACAGCCGCTCCAGTCGAACGACAGGCTGCCGTCGCCGTTTTCGGCGGCGCGGCCGGTAAAGCGGATCTTGTCCGAACGGGCTTCATAGAAGCGCATGTCGCCGCCGGCCACGCAGGCTTCGGACATCGCACACAATGCCAGCACAAAAAGCAAACGTTTCATCCGGGCTGCTTATTTGACGTAGGGGCCGATCTTCTCGATCCACACGGCGTACCCTGCCGCCTTGAGGTGAATACCGTCGAACGTATACTCCTCGGGCAGTTCCCCGTTGCGCTGCATGCCGCTCCAAATGTCGATGAAGGTCAGCCCGCGGCGTTCGGCCATCGCACACAGCAGGGTGTTGAACTCGGCGAAGCGGGCGTTCTTCCCCTTCATAAAGGCTTCGTTATGCGCCTCGTTCAGCGGCAGCAAACTTTGGATATAGACCTTCGTGCGGGGTGTTCCCTTGGCGATAATATCCAGCAGGCGCTCATATTGCTGCAGGAGTTTCTCGTTCGAAATCTTCGAGAAAAGCAGGTCGTTGGCACCTCCCATGATGAAGATGGCCTTCGGCTGTCCGTCGACGATCGGCTGCACACGGTTGATCATACCCGAGATGCAGTCGCCCCCGATACCACGGTTGAGCACGCGTTTTCCCTGGAAATACTCCGACCAGAACCCGCGTTCGGTAAGGCTGTTGCCCAGCATCACGATGTTTTGCCGGGTGACCGGCACCAGCTCCTCGACGTTGCGCTTGGAGAAATAATAGTCGTTATTGAAGGTCAGCGTATCGCGCTGCGCCTGTGCGGCTGCGGTCGTCGCGACGGCAGAGGCCAGCAGCAGGAGGATGAGTTTCTTCATGGTTCGTTATTTTATCAGGTTTCCTTCGAAATCGATGTCGCGGTCGAACGGATGCAGCGCTTCGTCCGTCATCCGCGCCGCTTCACGCCGCGTCAGGGGCTCCGTACCGTCGGCAGTGCCTTGATCGTGGAGTGTCCCATGACAACGGCATCTTCTACAATGGCGCCGACGCCGCCGTAAGCGGCGCGGGGTCGTCGGACACTTCGACCTGCGGCGCATAGTCGTGCAGGCCGCGGCTGAACTCACCGACGGAGATCCCGCGTTCGGGATAGAACCACGTACGGTTGGCCCACTGGAACGGCTCGCCCGTCATACGCAGGATGCCCGTCGCGGCGATGCGCTGCAAGAGGGCGAAATCGGGATCGTCGGGTTTCACGTCGTACAGCGGCGCGATATAGGCATTCTGCGCCAACAGGGCGGACTGCAACCTGCGCACCGGGACTTCGCGGGGCGCACACCCCTCTAGGGCGGCAATGGCCGCCAGCGTCCCCGCCGCCTGTCCCGTGAGCAGGACTACCGGCTGCAGGCGCGTCGAACCGTTGATAAGGTTCGAAACCGATATGGCCTTGTCCGAAACCACCAGGTTGTCCGTCCCGGCAGGGATCATCACCCCCATCGGCACCGAAAACGACGGCACGGGCGGGAAGGGTATCTTCCCGATCTGAGGACGGCAATCGTGGTGGTGGTCGACGGGATAGTCGCAGACCGAAATGCCGGTACGGTAAAGTGCCGACGGGCGGCCGTAACGATCCGCCACGTCATCGAGCGTCAGGCGGATCACCCCGTCCAGGCGCCGCCCCTCGCGGTGGTAAGGCAGGTATGCCAATCCGTCTGCGGTGCCGAACTCGTCATCGGCGATCCCCAGGTGGCTGAAACCCAGTTCGTGCTGGATATAGTAGATGAACCGCAGGGTCTTCTCGCGGGCGGGGCGCAGCGCGGCGTCACGCCGGGCATAGGGCACCTCGACGATATTCATGTAGACGTCGTTGCCGTTGACCGGCCAGTTGAGCATGTATTTGCCATTGGGCAGGCGGCCGTAGTTGAGCATCACCTCCGCCGGGATCGGCTGCCCCGCAGCGGTCTGGCAGGCCGCAGCGAACTCCGCAGGATCGTACCCTTCGGGGCGGGGGATGGTCTTGTCGGAACCCTTGCCGTAATCCTTGAGGATGGCGACGAAAGTCAGGTCTTGCACGATGTCGTTCGCCTCGGCAGGCGCCAGCGCCTCGCCTGTATCGGCACGGGCGTCCATGCCGATGCGGTAGGGCGTACCGCTCATGGGCAGCGCATCGCCCAGGTCGGTGGCATCGACCGTGATACGAGCCGAGACCTCGAGCCTGTCGCCCCCGCCACGCGAGAAACGGGCGCCCGTCACGCAGTTGCCGCGCTTGTATACCTTATCGAGCACATACCCGTGCAGGACTTCGAGCCGCGGCTCGGCCGCAGCCATCGCCCTGAAGATGCTGTCCGCCACATGGGGCTCGAAGAGCGTGTTGCTCACCCAGCCCGTGGCAAGCGCTTCGGCCCCGCCGTAATGGGCGCGCAGAGCCTCGCGAAATTCGTTCCACAGCCCCGAGGGCAGGTGGTGGTTACCGTCGGCAGCCGGGACGCCCTGCGCCGAGAACATCCCCCCGAGCATGGGCGTGGGTTCGACGACCAGCGTGGCCGCCCCCTGACGCGCCGCGGCGATGGCCGCCGAAGTGCCCGAAGTCGTGCCGCCGATAACCAGCACGTCGACCGTGCGGCGTATCGTTTTGGCTTGTGCGGGACGTACGTGCCCGATTGCGAGGGACAACACCGCCGAAAGTAAGAATCCTATACGTGTCATGCTTGTTTCGTTTCTTTTAAATATCACGGCACCGTTCGGGGCCGGCAAGTCGTTTATCAGACATCGGGGACGAACCGCCTATTTGCATTGTTCGAGGATCTGCCATATCTGGTAAAGTCCGCGCGGAACATGAAAACACCCCTTCCACTTGCCGCCCTTGAGCGGGAGGAGCACCTCCCCGCGGCGGTTGAGGTAACCGAACCACTCGGGATATTTCGGGTCTTTGAAGTGCGTCCACATGTAATCGTGCAGTTTCTGGAACCACGCAAGGCACTCCTTGTTGCCCGTCAGCTGGTAGGCCTTGATCATCGTGATCGCGGATTCGATATGCACCCACCACAGTTTCTGATCCCATTCGAGCTGCTGCTGCGGACGCCCGAGACGATCCATGAAATAGAATATGCCGCCGTACTGTTTGTCCCAGCCGTATTCGATGGTCGCAAGCGCGATCTCCACGGCCTTCCCGATCAAATCGGGGCGGCCGAGCCGCTTGCCCAAATCCATGATGAACCACATCGCCTCGAGCGAATGCCCCGGGTTGATCGAGCGACCCTCGAAGGAGTCGACCAGCGAATTGTCCTCTGCCGAGACATTCTCGACGATGAGCCCGAGGTCTTTCTGGTAAAAGACCTCCATCACCTCGTGCAGGCATGTTTCGATCGTTTCGTCGATGAGTTCCCTGTCGATGAGCTGCTCGATTTCCAGCGACAAATTGCACAGGATCATCGGCAGCGCGAAATCCTTGATCGGACGCGTCCCGGGATGTGCCTTGCACCACTTGCCCTTGGGGTTCGAACGCTTCTCGAGCACCCGGTCGAAAGTCTTTTTGGCGATGGCGGCATACCCGGCGTCGCCCGAGGCGATAGCCAGCTGCGCGAAGGCCATCGTGGCGAAGGTATACGAGAAAATGTTGTAGGGGTCGACCAGCGGCCGGCCGTCGCGCGTGAGCGAGAAATACCAGTTGTAATTGCCGTCATGGCCGTATTTCTTCAGGAACTCCGCACCCTGCAAAGCACACTCGAGCCACTCAGGGCGTTTTTCCACCTTGTTATAAAGCATCGAGAAAAGCCACACTTCACGGCCTTGCAGCCAGATGAACTTGTCGGTGTCGTAGACGCTGCCGTCGCGTTCGAGGCAGGTGAAATACCCCCCGTATTGTTTATCCTGGGAGTGTTCGAGCCAAAACGGCAGGACGCTGTCCAGCAACTCCGACTTATACTTGCCGGCCAGTTTCTGAAAATCCATAGTGTCGGTTATTAGATTAATGTCCCGCAGGTGATCCATACGACGGAGGTCTCCGGTCTGAATGCGCACAGCACCGGATTCATTATTCGTGTTATTCATTTTTTTGCCAGTATTTCTCTATTTCTTCAAGCGAACGCCCCGTGGTTTCGGGAACGGCACGCCAGATAATCAACATATAGGGGACGCACATCGCCGCAAAGAGGAAGAACGTGCCGGCGGGCGTAAGGTTTTCGAGCATCCACGGAGTCAGCTGCCCGATGAGATAGGTGCCCACCCACAGCGCAAGTCCGGCGATCGACATCGCCAGCCCGCGCACCCGGGTGGGGTACATTTCCGAGAGCAGCACCCACACCACGGCGCAGATCGAAACGGCGCAGCAGAAAATATAGGCCAGGAAGAATATCAGCAGGAATACGTTGGGCAGCCCCAGCGCCGCACCGCACATGAAATAGAGCCCGATGCAGAGCAGCGAGACGATCATGCCCGACACACCCCAGTAGACCAGTTGTTTGCGTCCCACGCGGTCGATGATGACAAGCGCCAGCACCGAGGTCAGCATGTTGACCACGCCCACGAGCACCTGCGAGAAGAGCGAATCGCCGCTCGACAGCCCCGCATTCTCGAAGATCGTCGGGCCGTAGTACAGCACGGCGTTCACGCCCATGAACTGCCCCAGGATGGCGATGAAAACGCCTATGACAACCGCCTTGCGGATACCCGGCTCGAACAGCACGCGCCATTCGGACTTCGACGAAGCGGAGGCCGTGCCGTGAACGGCAGCGATCTCCTCGTCGGCGGCTTCCGACGAACGGTAGATACGCTGCAACACGGCATGCGCCCGCACGTCGCGGCCGCGCAGCACGAGCCAGCGGGGGCTTTCGGGAATGAAGAATATAACGGTGAAGAAGAGCAACGCAGGCAGCGTTTCGGCACCGAACATGCCGCGCCACAACTCCGTAACCCATATCTTCTGCATCCACGGGGAGGCGTAGACGGCCGTTTCGGCCGATTTGAGTATCTGGAAGTTCACGAGGTAGGCCGCCAGGAACCCGACCGTGATGGCCAGCTGGTAAAGCGACACGAGTGTCCCGCGCCAGCGTGCCACGGCGACCTCGGAAATATACATCGGCGAAACGATCGACACCACGCCGATGCCCACACCACCCACGATGCGGTAAACGACCAGTTGGATGAAGTCGGCACTGACGGCACAGCCGACGGCCGAAACGGTGAACAGCACGGCCGACAGCAACATCGTCAGCTTGCGCCCGAAACGGTCGCTCAGCACACCGGCCACGGCCACGCCGCCGATCGAACCGACGAGCGCACACCCGACGAACCATCCCTGCTGCATGGCGTCCAGCGAGAACTGCGAGGCCACACCGGATATCGTACCCGAAATGACCGCCGTGTCGTACCCGAACAAAATCCCGCCTATGGCGGCTACCAGTGACAGGAATGCCACATATCCCGTATTCGTCTGTGATTTCATCGGCTAACGGATGTTAAAGTATTCTTTGTAACGGTCGAAGAGATGCCCGGCCTGCAGGTATGCAGACTGGGGGCTCATGAAATGCGAAAATTCGAACGTGATGGCCTTGTCGTAGCCCGCACGCATGGCGGCTTCGAGCTTCATGCGCAGCTTGTCGAACTTGATGGGCAGGAACTTGATGGGCATGTCGCGGTCGAACGACTCGGCGTTGGTCCAGCACTGCATGCCGTACTTGTCGGCCAGGCGTTTGTTGACCGCGAAGAACGCGTCCAGCTCGTCGTAGTCGATATGCCCGTCCTGAAACGCACAGGCATCCACCACATCGTGAATCCCGTCGAATATCTCGTCCCACTCGCGTTCGTGCTGCTCGACGGAAACAGCCTGCTCCTTGGTCAGTTTGCTTCCGCTGGCCATCACCGCCTTCTTGCCGTCGATCCACGGCGAGATGAAGGTGGGCAGCCCGCCCGAAACTTCCTTGCACTGTTTGCCCAGGGCATGGAACGTCCCGATGGCACCCTTGGTGGCACGGCTGATCTCGCCGCTCAGGTACCAGCCGCCGAAACTCTCGTATTTGCGGCCGTACATGTTCCACACCTCGTCGATTACATATTTATTATGCTCCACCTCATGCGACATGTCGCCCGTGTCCCAGTATTCGCCCGAGTCGTAAAGCCCGAAGTAAAACTTCATGCCGTACTTGCCGGCCAGGCGCAGGAACAGATCGAGCAGGTCGACCGACGGCATGTAACACCCTTTTTTGAGCAGGTAGGGCGAAGGGTAGGTGATGAACTTGCGGTAGCCCGAGCGAATCCCGATCACCGTGTCGATGCCGATCGACTTCATATGGCGGAAATCTGCGTCCCACTCCTTCTCGCCCCAGTTCTGGTGCGGGATGTCGTGCGAAATTTCGTCGAGGAACGTACCCGTGATGCGCAGCCCCTCCCCCTTGGGGACGATCAGCCCGCCATACCCCGGAGCGGATGCGGCCAGGGCATCGTCCGTGCCCGTACCGCCGAACTCCGAGGCCGCTTTGACCAGTCCGGGGACGGCAACTGCCGAAGCCGCAGTCACAGCCACTTTTTTAAGAAAATTCCTTCGGTTCGAGGTTTTCATATCAGACTGGATTTTATAGTTTGCATAAAATAAAGTAAATTTTATCGTATTTCTATGCAAATATAATAAATAAATTTACAATGAAGCAATATTATAGTCTTTTTTATTCTAATCGACAAAAAAAAGATTTTGCGGCTGGTAATATCGGGTAATAACGGGTACAAAAAAAAGTCCGTAGGGCTACGGACTTCTCTTTATGGCTATTTTATCGGTTCGGGCTACATCAGCCCCAGCATCTTGCTACGGCTCAGCATACAGGCGCCCACGGCCCCGGCTTTTTCACCCAACTTGCTGAGTTTTATGGTAGTATCCTTATTCACGAGTTGCAGCGAATATTTGTTGATGGCGCTCTTGAGCGGCAACATGATATAATCCTTAGCCACGGCCAGCGTCCCGCCCAGCACGATGAGGTCGGGATTAAAGAGGTTGATGAGCCCGGCCATGGCCTTGCCGAGCGTATGCCCGACGGTTTCCATGACTTCGATGGCAAGCACGTCTTCCTGCCCCAGCGCTTCGAGAATATCCTCCAACAGGATCTGCTCGCCGCGATTGTACTTGTCGGAAAGCATCGAAACACGTTTCTGCGCCAGCTTCTCCATGAATATACGGTGTACGGCCGAGCCCGAAGCGCCGGTTTCGAGGCAGCCGCGCTTGCCGCACCGGCAGATCACCTCGTTGTCGAGCAGCGGGAAATGGCCGAACTCGCCCGAGAATCCCGACCGGCCGTAGAACAGTTTGCGGTCGATGACCAGCCCGACGCCCAAACCCCAACTGGCATTGACGAATATCATCGTATCCTCGTTGTTGCCCACGCCGCACATGTACTCCCCGTAGGTCATCGCCCGGGTATCGTTCTCGACATAGACCTTGCAGCCCAGGCGTTTCTCCAGCAGCATCGTGAGGGGCTCCTCCTCGACGAAGAAATAGCTATAACTGTACCCCGTCTTGGAATTGACCCGCCCCGAGAGGTTGAAGCCGACCGAAAAGATCTTGGTTCGGTCGATCTTGCTCTTGGCGATGAACCCGTTGACCACGTCGCACAGCCGGTCGAGCGCCTGTACCGAATTTTCCATGACGAACGGCACGCAATCGCGCATGTCGACGACCTGCCCCTTGAAATTGATGATCGCCAGGGTGATGATGTCCTTCTTAATGTCGACACCGACAAAATAACCCGCATAGGGGTTGAGCCCGTAGATGTTGGGCCGGCGCCCCCCGGCAGTACCCTGTTTCCCGAAGTCGTGCACGAAGCCGTCTTCGATCAGTTCGCTGACCAGTTTGGTGACCGTCGGCACCGACAGATTCATTTCATGGCTCAGATCCGTGATACTGAAATCCCCACCCATGATGTAGTGCCCGATCAACTGCAGTTTGAGCAGAGCGGTTTTGTTGCCTTCCTCGGCTTGTCCCAAAAAAGAATCGACCATAATTCGAAATGATTATTTGGTGCTGTACTCCTGCAAAGATAATAATTTTTACTTTAAACAAGCGTTTTTCTACGGTATTTAGCCGTCTGAAATAGGCAAAATAAATAAATACGGAGAAAGCCGGGGAAAATGCGAATTTTATTTCTTTTCGACAGGCGCCTGCCGCCGCCAGACCGGACATTTCCGTCCGGGTAAACAAAAACGCTGGAAGCAGCAGGCACGACGCCTGCGGCTTCCAGCACTGCGGGGGTGAGCATTCCGGCAGGATGCTATGCCGGCAAGAGGATCGAAAAGCGGCTTCCCCTGCCGATCCCGCTTTCGACCGAGATCGTGCCGCCGTGCGCCTCGACGAACTCCTTGGAGATGGCCAGCCCCAACCCGCTGCCCTGCACCTTCGTACCCGGCACGCGGAAATATCGCTCGAAAATGCTCTTATGGTAACGCGGGTCGATGCCCCGGCCGAAATCCTGGACGAAGATCTCGACCGCCTTTTCATGCTGCACGGCCCCGACGATGATGCGCGAATTCTCGGGGGAATGGTGGATGGCGTTGGAGAGGAGGTTGGTAATGACCCATGCGATCTTTTCGTTGTCGACGAACAATTTCGAAATCTTCTCGGGGTATTCCACCTCGACGAAGCAGCGGAAACGCTCGGCCAACACCTGCGTCGCCTTGACGGCATAGTCGATCAGTTCGACAGGCTTCACGACCTTGGGCATGAGCCTGAGTTTACCGGACTCGACCTGCGTCATGTTGAGCAATTCGCCCGTGATATTGAGCAGGCGGTCGCTGCTCTCGCGGATGCTGCCCACGAGCTGCTTCTGTTCTTCGTTGAGCTGCCCGAGACGGTTGTCGCCGAGCAGTTGCAGGCTCATCAGGATCGACGAGATGGGGGTTTTCATCTCGTGCGAAACCGTCGAGATGAAATTGGTCTTGGCAGAGTCCAGCTCCTTGTATTTGGTGATGTTGTTCAGGACGATCAGGTTGCCGACGAACTGTTGCTCCCGGCTGCCGACCGGCATGATGTAGAGCGGCGTATCCTCCATCTGGAAATAGCTCTCCTTGTTGTCGGCATAGATCTTCAGCGGCTCCTGCCCGGCGTTCTTCTTCTCGCCGTAAAGCTCGCGCAGCAGGCGCCGGAGCAGGTCGTTGGCAAGCGCCACCTCGGCGGCATCGCGCCCGATGACGGTCTCAGGCAGGTTGAGCACCGACAGCGCCTCGCGGTTCATGAAGAGGATGGTCTTCCGGGGATCGAGTCCGATGATCGGTTCGTGGAGCGAATTGACGATCGCCTCGATCCGCGTCTTGGCCGTCATCAGGTCGTCGAGCGAACTGCGGCGGTATTCGTCGAGCTTGGCCGCCATGTTGTTGAACGACTCGGCAACGGATTCGAACTCACGGTTGCCCGTGAAGTCGAGCCGCTTCCCGTAATTATGGCTGGTGATCTCCTTGATCCCCTTCTTCAGCTCGTCGATGGGGCGCAGCACTATCCGCGGGAACCACACCAGCACGGCGCCCGCGACAAGGGCGCACAGGGCGGCCACGACGATCAGCCACCACATGACATAGTCGGCACGCTCCTCGACCTGCGAGCTCTTGGCCCGGATAGCCGCCATGTTCACCTCCATAATGCGGTAGAGGTCGGCACGCACGGTCTGTATCTCGGCCTCGGTGACGGGGTCGCTCAGGCTGGCGACATGCTGCTGCAAGGCCGCCGTAAGCTCCTTTTCGCTGAGTTCGGTGATGTTCTGCTGCTGGAGCGCCAGGCTCTGGCGCAGGGCGTGCCGCGAGACGGAATCCTGGCCGATATCGTTCAGCGACCGGAGCATGTCCCCGGCGTATTGCAGCGAATTATAGTTGTCGGCCAGGATGGTGCCCGTAGCGCGCGAAAGCTGGCGGACGTAGCTGACCGACTGGATGCCGAGCAACAGGATCATGGCGAACAGCACGCCGATGCCCAGGGTAAGCCTCCCTTGTATCTTCATAGTCATGACATAATAAAAAGGTCGATATTCATACGCGACAGGCGGCCGTCTCAGAATGATACGCCTGGCGCCGGCGTCAGGGCTTCATACCGTAACTTTCCAGCTTACGGTAAAGCGTGGCGATGCCGATGCCCAGGAGGCGGGCGGCCTCGGCCTTGTTGCCTTTCGTGTATTCGAGTACCCTGAGGATGTGGTGCCGTTCGAGGGCGTCGAGCGCCATCGAGTCGGGTACGGAGCCGTCGCACGACGCGGCATGGAATTCGGGGGAGAGGCAGCCGACGGTAAGGGCATTGCCTTCGGCCATGATCAGGCTGCGCTCCACGACGTTGCGCAGTTCGCGGACGTTGCCGTGCCAGACATGGCGTTCCAGTGCGGCGAGGTACCCCCGGTCGATCGTGTCGATCCGACGCCCCATCCTGTCGGCGAATTGCGCCGCAAAGAACCGGGCATATTCGGCGATATCGCCCGGCCGCTCGCGCAGCGACGGCAGGTGGATGCGAAAAACAGAAAGACGAAAGAAGAGGTCTTCGCGGAAATTCCCGGAGGCGATCTCCTTTTCGAGGTCGCGGTTCGTGGCGGCAATGATCCGCAGGTCGACCTTGGTCGGGCGGGTTTCGCCGATTTTGATGAACTCGCCGCATTCGAGCACGCGCAGCAGCTTGGCCTGCAGCTCGACGGGCATCTCGCCGATCTCGTCGAGGAAAAGCGTCCCCTTATCGGCCTCCTCGAACAATCCCTTCTTATCTTTGGTGGCACCCGTGAAGCTGCCGGCACGATGGCCGAAAAGCTCGCTTTCGAGCAGTTCCTTGGAGAAAGACGAACAGTTGACGGCGACGAACGCTCCCTTCGCGCGCGGGCTGGCATGGTGGATGGCCTGCGCAAAGACCTCCTTGCCGGTTCCGGTTTCACCCGTGAGCAGCACCGAGGTGTCCGTGACGGCGACCTTGCGCGCCAGCGCGACCGCACTGCGGAGGGCTTCCGACGAACCGATGATGCGGTCGAACGAATGCTCTTCGGAAAGTTTGTCCTCGAGACGAGCCAGCCGGCGCTGCATCTGCGCCTTCTCGGTGGCACGGCTCAGCAGCGGCAGTATCTTGTTGTTGTCGTCGCCCTTGGTTATGTAATCGAACGCCCCGTTCTTGATGGCCTGCACGCCGTCGGGGATATTGCCGTAGGCCGTCAGCAGGATGACCTCGGCCGAAGGCATGGCCTGCTTGATCCGACCGACCATCTCGACACCGTTGCCGTCGGGCAGTTTGACATCGCACAGCACAACATCGGGTTCGCAGCGGCGGAGCATCCTGAGCCCCTCGGCGCAATCGGCGGCCTCGGCCACCTCGTAACCTTCCAGCCCGATGATACGTGCCAGCAGTTTGCGCAACTGTTCCTCGTCGTCGATAATAAGAATCTTTGCCATTCGGTTCTCCAATTTTCGGCAAAGGTAAAACAATAATTTCACATATCGTTCCGACAGCCCCGATACAAACAAAGCCCCCGCGATGCAGGGGCTCCGTCCGAACCGGCAATACCGGTTCTATTTCACGGACTTCTTATACCACTCCTTGTGTTTTTCGCCACGGCTCTTCACCCAGTCGGCGAAATCGGGATAGAAGACGTCGATCTTTACCATCTCGTCCGGGATCCGGAAATCGGTAACGGGCAGGTCGATGGCGAAAGGATACAACTCGGAGGTCGCATAATAATACGGCCCGATGGGGTTCCCCGCCTTGTCGAGCGAGCTCTTGTCATCGTTGCGGCCGAAAGGATAGGGGTCGGCCAGCGACGTGGGAGCATAGTTCGTCAGGTGTATTTCCTTGCGGACGGCCCCGGAAACAAAGCCTTTGTCGCCCACGCAAATGAACGGGTTGTAGAGCGACTTGCGGGTCACCTTGTCCATCGACAGCCTCCCGTCCAGTTCGATCTCGACGGTGACAGGCCCCCGGGCCACGGCCTGCTCGATGTCGTCGAAGAGTATGACCACGGCCTTATCCTGGTTCTTTTCGAGGCCGGCCGCCGAAGATCCGTTTTCGACCTTCACGCCCTTGACGGCGGTTACGGGAATGTCGAGCTGGTAGCCGAAGGCGCTCCGGAGCTTACCGCCGCTGTGCAACGGCGTGAAAACATCCCTGATCGCCACGATCCGGTTGTCCTTGTCGGTCGTGAAAGTCGTGCTGTACCCGACCACCACGTCGTTCATGTCGTAATCGCCCTGGCTCGGCCACAGATCCTCGAATGCCAGCGTGCCGACCACAGGGTCGCCCGTCACGTCGGGATATTTCTCGTCATCGGGGTCGGTCGTCGGGCGCTCGGGATCATAAATTGCATCGGCAGGATCGGCATCGACGTAGAAGAGCACGTCCTTGTAGTCGTTGTCGCCGCCATCCTCGAAGCCGAGCACGGTCTTGCCGCACACCTTGTCGTAGAGGCTGACCATATAGCGACCGTTTCCCGCATTGAACTCATTGTTCGAATAGCGTGCCGGGTGTTTCGAACCGGTGATGTCGAGTTTCCCGGTATAGGGATAGTTCTTGGTCGAAATTTCATACGCATCGGGCAGCATGAACCAGCCGACGGTCGTACCGGCGGGGAAAATGTCGGTGGCCTTGCCTCCCTTGAAATAGGTCAGCCGCAGCTGTTCGCCGAAAAACAGGGGCGCCGTCCAATCGTCGCTGCCCGAGCCCCAATCGTCCGGATCGTCGAAATTGGTCGTAAAGGAGGTACAGTTGGGGAAGGCCACGTACTTGGGCAGCGCATCGAACTCGGCTTGCGTCCGGGGAGGGTTCTGCGTATCATAATAATAATAACCGATGGCATTGCGCCATCCGGCCAGTTCTGCGGCGAACACCAGCGTCAGATGGGCATCCTTCGCAATATTGAGATTGACCACCTCCGTAGGCATGGCGTATTTCGAATTGTCGACGCCCGGCATCAGCACGTTCTGGATGCGGTTCATCAGCCCCGCAGGTGTCTGCGCATATTCGGGGTCGATATTCAGGTTGGGTTTCTGGCCGAACAGCGTACCGAGGATATAGAGCGGTTTCCCTTCCCAAGTCCAGTCGCCGAGCTGCTGCACATTATATGGATTGGCCGCATCGGCACGGGTCGTCACGGTTCGGTCGGCAACCACGGCGCCGGAAACTTTCCCGGCCGCCTTTTCATAGAGCTGCCGCACGTCGAACGAAATACCGCCGGCAGTCACGTCGACCCCGATACAGGCCGGGAACCCGTAGGATTCGCTATACACGTACACCTTGCTTACGGCAGTCGGGAGGTTGACCACCCCCGAGTATTTACTGTCGTTATCGGTATAGGCTCTGAGCAGGGCTTTTACGCCGGGCTTCAGGGTAAGCACGCCGTCCCCGGCATCCACGGGGTTCTCCGCATAAATTTCGAACAGCGCCTTACTGCCCCTGCGGGCGTAGTCCAGGTTCAGGGGGACATCCCGCGTCGTGGCGTAATCGTATTTATTTCCGCCCTGGGCCGTGCCATCCGGGCCGGGAACTTCATCCGGCCGTTCGATACAGCCTGTCGGTAACATGGTGCATACTGCGAGGGCATACAGCAGGCACAGGTTTCGTATATTTTTCATATGAGAAAAAAATTTGGTTAATCACATCCCTTTCCGACAGCCATCCGCACCTACCGCTCCGCCCCGCGAAAGTAAAGTTCCGCAGAAGCCCGCATTTCTGTCTTGGCAAATGTAAAAAGAAACCTTATTTCACCCAAATTTGGTCGATAATCGCATGTTATTGGGGAAATACACGCAAATTGCACAACAAATACGACTATATCACAAAACATTTCAGCCCTCACATCCAACAAAAAAAAAGAAGCCGGGCTTCCGGCCCGGCCTATCGTTCAGAAATGAATATTCTTCCGGTATTGAGACGGGGACATGCCCGTGTACCTGCGGAAAAAGCGGCTCAGCGTCGACTGGTCGGGGAAATTGACACGCGCCACGATCGTCTTCAAGTCCATGGCCGACTCCCGAAGCAGCGCCTTGATCTCGAAGATCGTATAGTAGACGATCCAGTCCCGTGCCGACTGCCCGCTGATCTCGTTCATCAGGTTGGTCAGGTACTTCGGAGTGATCCCGAGCCTCTCGGCGAAATACGCCACGTCCCTGTTGGGAGAATGTTCCTCGACGATCGTCTGCATGAAACGGAACGCCAGTTCCTCCTTGTGGGTATAGGCTGTCTTCTCGGCCTGCGGATCATTGAGATAGATGGCGTAGATGTCCCAATAAAACACCCGCAAAAGCTGCATCACCGACTCGCGGCGGCAGATGGCGGGGGCATTTTCGGCGCGGTAGGCCAGCAAGTCGCAGAAATTCAGGAACCGCCCGACATACTCTTCGCGCGGCTCCGAGGCGACATGCGTGCGCATGTAAAAAAAGAAACCGGGCCTGGGTCTCCACAGGGAGCTGAGGGTGTCGGTAAACATATCGTGCGATATGCGGAAAAACCTGATCCCGAAATCGTCGCTTACCTCCTTGATGGAAGCCAACTGCCAGGGAAACAGAGCAAGCACCATTCCGCGCACGATCCGGAAACGGTGGCCGAAAACCTGTACCGTAGCCGTACCCGACAGGCAGATGCCTCCGACCCCCTTCATAAGGTATACCGGACAACCGGATACCGGCAATTCGTCAAGCTCTGTATAGATACCGAACTCCCCCGGCTCAAGCGGCCTGAAAAGTCTCGTATCGTCTTCATCTATATTCATTATTACAAAATTAGATATTTGTCCGTTCTGAAAACACCCCGTTCTTCACCAATAACATGCAAAAATTGCCGCGCATAAAAAATCGCCACTTGCACCCGCTTTTCTCAGCTATCGGCCGGTGCAAAAATTGCCGGGCCTTCCTCCGCACGCAAAATACCCCGAAAAATTTTGTCGGCTCGAAATAAATGCCTATTTTCGCACAAAACATCAGATGATATGATGAAACCCGGTTCGAACATGCAACTCAGCAAGAAATCGCTGGCCGAAGAGCTGGCCGGGCGGTTGCAGGAACAATTCATGTCCGGGAAATTCGAGGTGGGCGAAAAACTGCCGCCCGAACCGGAATTGATGCAGATTTTCGGGGTCGGCCGCTCAACCGTGCGCGAAGCGGTCAAGATCCTGTCCAACATGGGTTTCCTGAAGGTACGGCAGGGCACCGGGACATTTGTCGAACGCCTCACGCCGCCGGACGAACCGATGGAGCGGCGCCTCGGACGCGCCGACCTGCACGACCTGGACGAGGTGCGGAAAATACTGGAAGCCGCGATTGCAGAAAAAGCCGCCGAACGGCAAACGGCACACGACGCCGCAGTCCTCGAAAAGCACCTCGCGGAACGGGGAGCGACCGCGGCTGCCGGGGCGTTGCAGGCCTGTATCGAAGCCGACGTCAACTTCCACATCGCCCTGGCCGAGGCCACGCACAACGAAATCCTGTGCGAGTTGTACCGCTCGACGGCCGCCCATCTGAAAAAGAGGTTCAGCAATATATACAGGAACACGGAGTGCCTGCTCGCCTCCCAGCCCACGCACGGGCAGTTACTCGGATACATCCTCGCCGGGGACGTGCGGAACGCCCGGGAGGCGATCACGCGGATACTCGAAGAACCATAGCCCGCAGCAATGGAGACGCTTACAAAACCCACGGACACACGCCTGCGGCGCTTCACGGAGACCGGAACGGTCTACCCGATACTGTTCATGATCAGCATCACCCACCTGCTGAACGACATGATGCAGTCGGTGATCCCAGCCGTCTACCCGCTCCTGAAGGAGAAATTCGGCTTCACGTTCGCCCAGATCGGAATCATTACGCTGGTTTTCCAGATGACCTCGTCGCTGCTGCAGCCCTTCATCGGACTCTATGCAGACCGCCATCCGCGCCCCTACTCGCTCGCCGCAGGGATGTGTTTCACGCTGGTCGGGCTGCTCATCCTCTCCGTCGCCCCGGGCTTCGTACCCATCCTGCTGGCGGTGGGGCTGATCGGCTGCGGCTCTTCGGTCTTCCACCCCGAATCCTCCCGGGTGGCGCAACTCGCCTCGGGAGGCCGGAAAGGACTGGCACAGTCGATATTCCAGGTCGGCGGCAACACCGGGGGCGCCATGGGGCCGCTGCTGGCCGCGCTGGTCGTCATTCCCTTCGGGCAGGCCTCGATCGGCTGGTTCGCTTTGGCCGCGATCCTCGCCATCCTCATCCTCACGAGAATCGGGAACTGGTATAAACTTCGCCTCACCGTCACCGCAAACCGCCCCGCAGCAGCCGCAGCGGCCCCGGCACACCACCTGGGAAAACGCAAAATCCGCCTCGCCCTGGGCATCCTGGGCGTGCTGGTATTCTCGAAATACTTTTACATCGCCAGCATGACCAACTACTTCACATTCTTCCTGATGGATAAATTCGGGATCTCGATGCAGGGGTCGCAGTACTGCCTCTTCGCATTCCTCGGGGCATCGGCTGTCGGCACGGTCGCCGGCGGGCCGCTGGGCGACCGTTTCGGGCGTAAATACGTGATCTGGGGCTCCATCCTCGGGGCGGCGCCCTTCACCCTGCTGCTGCCCTATGCGAACCTGGCCTGCACGATCGCGCTCGCCGTCATCATCGGGCTGGTCATCTCCTCGGCATTCTCCGCCATCCTGGTCTACGCCACCGACCTGATGCCCGGCAAGGTCGGAATGATCGCCGGGATCTTTTTCGGGCTGATGTTCGGCCTCGGCGGCCTCGGTTCGGCCTTTTTCGGCTGGCTGGCCGACAAGACCAGCATCGAATTCATCTTCCGGATCAGCACCCTGCTGCCCCTGTTGGGGATAATCACGGGATTCCTGCCGAATATCGAAGGCAGAACGACAAACACATAACCGATGAAACCATGCCAAATGTAATCGTATTGTTCGAAGTAACCCTGAAAACCGGCCGCATGGAGGATTACCTGCAGACAGCGGCGACTCTGAAGGAGGAACTGGCCCGGACGGATGGATTTATCGGCTCGGAACGTTTCGCGAGCCTTGCGAACGGCAACAAACTGCTCAGCAAATCCGAATGGCGGGACGAGCAGTGCGTCGCGAAATGGCGGAACTCGCTCCGGCACCGCCTCGCCCAAAAGCACGGACGGGCGGAAGATTTCGCCGACTACAAGATAACCGTAGTGACACCCTTGCGCTGCTACACGATAGCTTCGAGAGAAGAAGCCCCGGAAGATTCCAACCTTTACTTTAATCTATAACACCATGCAGTACATTTGTAAATACCAATCGCCCTTCGGCGGGATAACGATCTCCGCCGACGGCAACAGCCTGACCGGGCTCTGGTTCGACGGGCAAAAATACTTTGCCGCCACACTGCCGGCAGCACACGAAGAGAAGCTGCTCCCCGTATTCGACCAGACAAGGAAGTGGCTGGACAGTTACTTCAGCGGGAAAAACCCGGGATTTACACCCCCGTTACACCCCGAAGGGTCGTCCTTTCGGCAGGCCGTATGGGAAATATTGCTGCAAATACCGTATGGGGAAACAATTACCTACAAGGATATTGCGGAAGAAATCGCACGGCAGCAGGGAAAGCAAACCATGTCGGCGCAGGCCATTGGCGGTGCCGTAGGGCACAATCCGATCAGCATTATCATCCCCTGCCATAGGGTCGTGGGCAGCGACGGCAGCCTGACGGGATACGCCGGCGGCATTCCTAAAAAGGTCGGGCTCCTCACCCTCGAACAGGCGAACATGTCCGGGCTGTTCATCCCGAAAAGGTAACTCTCCGGGCGGGCGCAAAAGACCCGCCGACGGGCATAAAAGAAAAATCCTCACAACTCGCTGATTGGCTTGTCGCAAGGATTTAATCGCCTGTTTTAGAGCGGAAAACGAACGTGCAACCTTCGCTCTCCTATGCCTTGTCCATCAGACTGTTCCCTTTGAACTGACTGCCTCTTTAGTGCAAATTGAGACAGTTGCGAGACATTTTTCGAAACCCGTTTCTGCCTCGGTAAAACCTCGTCAGAGACTGTTTGTTCTCGGTTCTTGCATACAAAGATAGCGAATATTCCAGACTTCAAAACAAACGGAAGGTGTTCTTTTCTGTCTCCCGGAGAATTTTATTACTTTTGGGAAATAATATAGCTATAAAGATGTCAGATCAACAACTTATACTATACAACACCCCTGACGGGAAAGGTGCCGTAGTGCTTTTAGCCAAAGATGGTACTGTCTGGCTCAATCAGAATCAGCTGGCCGAACTTTTTTCCACCTCGAAGGCCAATATCAGCATTCATATATCCAATATACTGAAAGAAGGAGAGTTATCCAGAGACTCAGTTGTTAAGGATTATTTAACAACTGCCTCTGACGGTAAAAAGTATAAGATCGCCTACTACTCTTTGGAGATGATTCTGGCGATCGGATTCCGGGTGCGAAGCCTCCGGGGCACGCAGTTCCGCCAGTGGGCGAATACAAACTTGAGAGAATATCTGATCAAGGGCTTTGTGATAGATGACGGGCGGTTGAAAAATCCGGATGGTCGTCCGGATTACTTCGACGAACTGCTTGCCCGCATACGAGATATTCGAGCGTCGGAGAAGCGGTTCTATCAAAAGGTGCGCGACCTGTTTATGTTGAGCAGCGATTACGACGCGACGGACAAGGCGACGCAGATGTTCTATGCCGAAACGCAGAATAAGTTGCTGTACGCCGTGACGGGCCATACTGCCGCCGAAATTGTGGTCCAGCGGGCCGATGCCAGCAAACCCAATATGGGGCTTACATCGTGGAAAGGGACGGTCGTTCGCAAGCAGGATATAACCGTTGCAAAAAATTACCTGACCGAAAAAGAACTCGACAAGCTAAATCGGCTGGTTGTGATCTTTCTGGAGTCGGCCGAACTGCGCGTGCAGGAACGGCGAGACCTCACGATGGAATATTGGCGTGGCAATATCAACCGCTTGCTGGAGCTGAACGAACAGCCGCTGCTGGCGGGTACCGGCTCGGTGAGCAATGCGGCTATGGAGAGTCAGGTGACGGATGTTTACGGCGCCTTTGACGCTCGACGCAAAGAGGAGGATAGACTACTTGCCGATAGCGTCGATTTGCAGGAAATCATTACTGTAGAGCGGCAAGTGAAGAACCGAAAATAGGGACTGTCCAGGATTTTGTGTAAATGATAATTGGGGTCGGGGTTTAGTCGAGCGCTAAATCCCGATTCTGTTTTCAAAGATAAGCATAAATTGGTTCATCACCACGCCCCAGTTGCGGATTGGTGCCGTCCAACGTTTCTCAATCTCTTGCAAAGCCAGCCAGACCGACTTGCGAACGGCATCGTCCGTGGGGAACGACGACACTGTTCAAAATAGGCTTATACTTGGTTCGGCGGCCTAATTTCCCACCACCCTTTTCGATCGGCTCACCATATCCGCCGGAGAAAATCCAAGTTCACTCCATAGATATAAATCACGGGAGACATGATTGCTGTCTCCCGTGATTATGTGTGTTCTAGAGTTGTTATCTTCCACCCTTTCTTCTGCTCTCGCAACGCTTGTGATGCTCTACCAACTCTTGAAAACATTCTTCGCTGCTCTTGATCACTTTCTCCCTCAGCAACTTCTTGACCTGGCTGATCTGATAGTAATACCTCCCGCCGAGATTGGTGTACGAAATTTTACCGTTCGATCTTAACCGTTGCAGCGTCCGCTCGCTGATCTTCAGAAAATCGCAAACCTCGTGACTGTCCACCCAACTCTCGTCATCATTTTCCTCTGGTGACTGCTTCATCGAGTACACATAATCGGACAGCGCATCCAGTTTTTCCATCAGCTCCTTAAAAGCCTTCGAATCAATCGTTATGACCTCCATTTTGTAAATTCCTTGTCATAAAACCTACTGCAAATCAATTTACAACCTATTCTTCGTTCAATTTTTCTACAGAAGAATAGAGGATGGTAAGTGGTAATGGGTGGGCAGGATGGAATAATAAACAGAAAAACCTTCTACAACTGCTGCTTTATTTCGTTGATAAAGGAGGAGAGCTCTTCCGGCGTACCTGTTCGTATCGCTTCAGTTAACTGTGCCAACACGGATTGTTTCCCTGCGGTAAATTTTTTCATATTGGCCTCAACTATATTAAGTCTGAATAGTTCACAAATAGTAATCGTTTCACTCCCTTTTGAAGATAGTGCTATATAGACAGACTCATCACCAATTCGTATATGTTCAGGGTATGAATCATAATGAGCATGGACAATTTTAAATACTGTACTTGTTCTTGGATAGGATGTGACATTGCCATTGAGTACTGCTTTTGTACTCTTTTTTGTATTGCATCCGGGACAACTTAGCGCCAAGTTTCGGCTATGGAATGCGAATTTTGAATGTGTTGATTTGGGGATAATATGTTCAATTTCAACCTCCCTTATGTCAAATCCAAGTTCTCGTTTGCAATAACAACATTTATTGTCTTGTTCTATCCTCAAGTGTTCGATAATCTTTCTTTTGATATCATCGAATATTTCTTTTCCCCAATCCGTATGAGTAACGAATGATTTATCTACCAGACTTTTTTCTTGTTTGGTAAGGGTGTACCCAGTTCTTATAAAATCACTCATTATATCTTTTCATTTAAAATGATGGATGCAATGCTTTTCAGAGGGTCATTGTCTTTCATCAGGGGAAAATACTCTTTAATTTGCCGTTTAACCGAATCTAACTCTGTTTTTTTTCGATTATGGTCGGCCAACAACTCTAATCCTTTTGATAGAATTTGGGAAAGATAATAGTTTCGTGAAGTTGGAAGACCGAACACGTTCAATAAGATATCCTCTGCACTCCATCCGAAAGTCGGCTCATCTACAATTTCCGAAACGATATTCTTTTTTCTATTCTGCAGTGTAATCACTGTCGATCGTTCTGGCGGGAGATCCGTAACCAATAGATGGGAATGAGAGGCTATGACTATATGACAACCATGAAAATGGTCAAAAATGTTGGTCAACAACTCCATGTATTTTGCCTGCCAGATTGGATGTAAACTTATTTCCGGCTCATCAATTAAAATCAAGCAATTATCTCCTAACAACGGTATCAAAGCCAATAAGGTAGACAAAATATTTGCCTCTCCAGAACTTGCTTCCCCGAAACCAAATTCAGATCCTCCTTTTTTATAAACCTTAACTTCATAAGATCGGACGATGTTCAATTTGCGTAAAATATTGAGCATCCTATATTCATGGGCATTGCCGTAATATTGGCTTTTGTCATAACTATATCTTTCAATGTTTTTAGCCGAGAAGTTTATTAGTATTTCTCGATAACCTTCAGGCGTGAATTCCGTATGATTTAAGAAATCAGCTAATTCTTCCCCATATAAATCTATCAACCGAGAGGTTGTTTGGTCAATCTCTCTAATTCGACCAGAGACAGACGATAGCTTGCCATAAGCATTCTCAAAAAAGAACTCTTTGGTAATATGTTTTCCTTTTTTTAATAACCCAGGGATTCGATATTGGAGCTTCAAGATTGGCTCAAAATCCAGATAATCGAAAACATGCCGATAATGCCCAGAAACCTCCGTTTCGGAGTAATATTCAAAAAGGATGTCGAGAGCTCTGTTTATTGATGTTTTGTTTGAGAAAAAATGATTGCGGCTTCGAGGGCCCAGGTAAATATATCTAGCGTCTCGATAAATATTTTTTATGAAGTTGTCCGTTTTGTTATACCGTTCATATACTGAAACATATTTCTTAAAACTATCATCTAACGGAAATCGATCAGATAGACTGTTTGTCAACGCGATTACTTTATTTGGAGGAGTGCTGAAGCTAGCCTCCGAGCCGAAAAGTTTGGATGAATATTTTTCATTGCAGACACGCTTAAACAACTTTGCAATACTACATAGAACACGGCTTTTCCCGGTTCCATTATTGCCGATAATCAATGAGAAGTAATTTGAATAATCATTCTCCTTAGACTTATGCTGAGGAGAAATCAGTGTTACATTATCTGCATAGATATTATTTTCATCGATACGTGCTGAATATAGTCGAAATGAAGCCATATCTATTTATTATTTCTAAAGTTTATAGTCATATCAATCAAAGTATTCAACAAGGAAAATTCCTCCCGACCAAGTATATTACTTACACCCAATGATTGTTCTACCAATATTTTATGTAAAATATGTCCACGTTTAAGCTGTGGCACTACGTTAGAACTTAAGCGATCGAAAAATTCGGCAATCTCTTTTTCATTCGAGGGAAATTTGTATCCTTTCTTGCCTAATGGACTTACAATGAAAACACCGTTGCTTCTGAGTTTTGCAATTTCGTTGATGGGGTCTCCTATGTTTATTCCCTTGGCTTTTATTTTTCGTTTGATCTCTCCTGAGGAAATGTGTCTGTATGGGTTAATATAGGTCTCTTGTAAAAGCAGTTTGACTATCTCACATCCGACCTCGTCAGCCGGTTGCGACAAATAATTATTAGCCGTTTTTATGGCGATCTCAGCAATCCGCTTGTCAAATCCATTCTCGGTAAAAGCTGCGGCACCGAAATAATTGGCAAATTCCAGCGGAAACCAATCGATAAATAAGTATGATTTTATCACATTATGGATAGCATCGGCTTGATTCTTATTGAAAATACCACAATAGTATTTGCCGACGCATCCGGCATAAAAATCAGCTATTTGAATCAGTGGCTCTTCCGTAATGTCATCTTTGAGATCAAATGTATTGTTTGAGAACAATGTCCTGTTATGACCATTGTTCTTCATGTATTCTTTTAGACTAGACTGGAATTCAGAACGGCCTACTTTGTCTAAATAAAGATGATATTCACTGAATTTATTTATGAACTGCTTCGATAACAGGTTGTTGAAAAATTTTATAAATGACTTTTTATATTCAAATCCTTTGGTGTTAAGCTTGGATTTATCCACGAGTAGAGCAACGGTATAGTGATTGAGATTAGATAGCTCCGCAAGAATTTTCATTCTTTTGGAATGTCCTTTCTCGTCATTGGCAATATTCCGGGATTTCATATGTGTATTCCCGAAATATGTTTTCACTATATGCTCATGAACGTCCCTTGCTCTTGATAACTCTTGTTCTTCAATGACGACGCCTGTATAAATGAAATACGGAGTAACTCCCGGCTTCGTTATATCCAACTCCGGGGTGCCGTATTCATCAATAAATACATGTGCGATACTCATTTATTGCTCTTCTTTGAAAAACAATTGATAATAATGCAGACCTGATTCTGCATCATATCCCTTCCTAATATATTGGTTATTGCCGTGCACATAAATATGGAAATTCTTATCCAACTTGATTACGCTTTTCAAGACACGGGCTTGTTTCTTAACCGCAGTGTCCGAAATAGTGAAGCTGTCGGCAATTTCAATATCACGTTCCTGTTCGTAATTCTTTTTGTAGTTGTTAAAACTATCAATTATTTCTGGCTGTGCAATTACCTCATTTGCAAATTCGTCTATATCAAAAGTATCTTTTTCCTTGAAAAATTGCACTGATTTATTTAGCAGGTCAGCTTGATCGGCCCTAGATGTATCTATGAACTCTTTGGGCAACTTTTTCATGACAAAGTCTTTTGCCAGAGACATTGCATTTTGTGTATTGTAATACTCGTCTTTGCGCTGACGAACATGTAAAAAGTCATCGATCCAATAATGCGCTTCAGCTCCTTTGTTCGTATTATCTACGACAGCTACCACATAACCATTCTCTCGATCAGTATTGAATATTAGACAGCCCTTGTCCAGCTTATTGATATTAACACCTTGTTGACTCTCGATTTCAAAACCATCTCCCGATGGATATACTTTTAAGAATGTATCTTTATTCTCGGACTTAAACAGCCCCACCGCGTCTACCGTTTCGCCATCAATAATGCAGTCTTTAAAATAAACCACGTAGAACTCACCTCCTTTAATCTTGGGATGGATACTTTGTTCATAGAGATGTTTGGCGAGGTTAATCGATTGTTCGTGGATACATTCTGGAGTGTCGAATATCTTTGAAAGATATGCATATACTTCATTCAAATTTATGTCCGTGTCATGATATAAATTAAAGTATTCATTCGACTTGAACGAGGTTAAAAAGTACGTCGATAGTATTTCAGATAGCGCAGAGTCTATATTCAAGTCCTTTTTCGAAAAAACACAGATGTCATTTTCATACTTATTGCCGACCTTATGTAGGGTCAAAGTTTTGATTTTATTGTTAATCATCTTTTTTTGTTATTACAAAATAAAAGTTTAAAATTTCTCTCATTAAGCATAATATCACATGTAAAAGAATGGCAATATTGAGTGCGAAGAGTTTAAAACCGCACAGAGATATAATGTTTACAAATATGGGATATACTAGATTGAATATTAGCAAGATGCATTGTGAAATTACAGCATATGCCATTCCTACTAAAACACCGTCATATAAACTAACAGACTTTCCATACAGCGTTTTTCCCAATGATTTTTCTTTGGCTTTTCGGATATTCTTATTGTCAATTGTCAGAAGAATTGTTAATGATGAGATGGAAAAGCCCAACAATATTCCGAGTACAGTAACTATATTGGAATGCATAGACGCTGCAGATCTGCTATAGTCACAATAGCAACTAAAAATAGTTATCCCAAAATAAAGAAGTAACGATAATGTTAAACTTCTTAAAAAGAACCCTACTCTTATGTAGATGTACTCAAAGAAAAGTAATAAGTATTCCATTAAGAAAAAGAGTTTGCAATATCTGTAAGCCCTGTAAATAACTGAGTCGAATTTATCTCACCAGTGTCTTGGTTTAAATCGACTTCAATATAATCTGATTTACACATTGCTTGAGTATCCAATAATACTTCATTATTGTTGGGGTCGACTCCTCGTATTCGAATTCTTGAAATCGGACTATTTTTGCCCTGAAGATTATTGTACAAATCTACAGCGAATTCTGTAATACTTTCTTTTTTATTCGCTTTTGCTGTAAGTATAAGACTATCCTTTAATGATATTGTCCTATTGGAGAAATTCATATACTTACTACCCAAGAGTTGTTTGGTAAAGTAAACTTCTGCCAAAGATGTGCGTTGCAATAATTCGAGTTCAGTCATGAAATTTGCCCTTGGAATATCTAAATGGAAAATTGAGAACTCTTTAGGCATTTTCTTTTTTATATAATATGATTTTGTAAACTCATTAATGTAATTTACAAAATTATGAATTGTTATTCCATAGAAGTTTTTCTCGAAGAATACATAAACTTCATTTTGTTGATTGTCAATTTTGACTAAGAAATGAGTTCTGTCTATATCACCTTCATTAATCGCCTTTGGATTAGGGCGTTTATCTCCTGTTTTTTTATTGATTAAAAAAGGCCGAAATTCGTTTCTGGCACTTTCGAAAATTCCTTTAAGTATAACTATATCATCACAAGGAGTTGAGACTTGTAAGAGATCTAAATAACAAAATTTATCATCTTTAAGATCATAAAATCTATTTTTAATTGATAATTTCGAGACAAAGATGAGGATGTCATTTATCATATAAAATGGATTCTCTTTTATCACTTCATCTTCAGCGTCTTCTGCCTTTTTGCCTCTTTTCCTCCACATACGTTGCATTATCGTATGATATGTGACTTTTACATCCTTGTTCTTAAGCATATTCAGAGTTTTTTAGGTTATTTCATTTATTTAGGTCAAATTGCTATCCTATTTTTATCATTAAAGAACTTAAAATTCTGATTATAAAGATATGAAATATTCTATTGCAGAATAGAGATTGTCTTTTTTATTTTTTCAAAAAAATAAAATTATGACCATTAATCATTTCATTTTTTGTTGCCAAACACCCTATTCATGCCCTCCCTTACCTCTTCCTTGTTTGTTATAGTATAGTAATACTTGTAAATAGTCTGCGGAGAGTTTCCGACCTGCTCTGCGACCTGGAGCGGGTGATAACCTTCGTCGACCATCTTGGAGATAAAACTGCTGCGGGCGGAGCTCCAGTAGACCTTTTCTCGAATGCCGAGGTAGTCGCAAATCTTCTGCAGGGTTCGGTTGACCTTGCAGCTGACCCGGCTGACCGTAGCATACAGATGTGCTTGGTCCATCTTCTTCCACTTGAAGATCGGAAAGACATAGTTCATGTATCCCTCGGTACGGTAGCGTTCGATAATCTCGGCCGCCTTGTCGATGAGCAGTACCCGGGCTACCCGGTCGAGTTTGATCCGTTCGTAGACGATCATGCCGTCCTTGATACGATTCTTCTCCAGAAAGCAGATGTCGATGGGCGACATTCCGCAGGCATAGTAGCTGAATAGGAACAAGTCGAGGAATAGATTCTCCTGACGTTTCAGAATGCTTCGGTCGACTTGCTCAATCTGTTGAATGATTTCGTGCGATATGGCCTTGGGTGTCGTGAATCGGGATCGGACCTTACGCTTGAGCGGAATAAACGCCGAGAGATTCACGCCATAGATGCCTTCGTCCTTCGCCTTGGCGCAAGTGGCCCGGAGTACCTTGAGCTTTTGCTGAATGCCTCCGTTGTTGCCATTGCGCGAGCCACGCATCTGTTCGTAAACGGTGAACTCGCGCAAGAATCGTTCATCGATATCCCGGAACATATATTTGGAGAAATCCCGATGATACTTGCTTCGGACAAACCGTTCGAGTGCTTTCTTCAGATAACTGTAATTCTCAGCCGTAGTTACGCTGGTCAGGATTCGGCTGTTCTTGAAGCGCTCCTGGTGAAGTAGTCCGGCTACAATCTTGTCGATCATTTCCGATACGGTGGTGTAACGATTCCGGGACTTTTCCTGCTCATCGTAGTAATGACAGAGTTCATTGGCAATCCAGTTCTTCTTCTCAGCATCCCATTTCTCAGCTACCTTGAGGTATTTGAGACGTTCTTGTTGGAGAAGCCTGTTCTTTGCTTTGTACTCGGGCGACGGGTTTCGGAAGTTCTCGGTCTTGTTATCCCACTCCTCATAGGGGCCGCTGATGTAGATGACTTTCGAGTAGCGGATACATCCGGACTTATAGAAGATCATAGAGAGTTTTACCATATCGATCCGGCTGGGATCGCGGTGGCCTTTGATGTGAATTGAAAACATGACACAGAATTTTGAGGGTTAATAATTGATTTACTAACCGGCAAAATTCTGAAAATGGAAGGCAATTATATAAAGACGTGTTTCACATTTTGCTTAATTACAAGGATGCAAAAATTACCGAATCCAGTAATTTCGGACACTGTATCCGGAAACAGATATCTTCGTCTTAAGGCGTTTTTATTCGGATTTTGAGAGATGGGAATTTTGTTGTATCTTCGTTTTCGGATTCTCGATTCTTCGTCTGGGGGGGGGCAATTTGAAAATATTCTATTTGTCGTATTTCACATCCAAGGAGATAAGCCAGATCCGACGGCAGTTTTTAGGTCGAAAACCTGATTTTGGAGCGAAAATCTGACCAAAACAGACTTTTCGTTTTTACCTTGATTATCAATAATTTACAAATCAGAAGATTGTAAGGAAATGAGGCCGTCCCGTTGATCGAAGCGCCCTTTTTCTTTGTAACGAATTGACTGTCAAACCTCATTTTTTAGCCCTAAAAACCTCTGAAAAGATGGCGATTTTTCTCACTGTATATATTTTCAAAGTGTTCTATTTGTCATATTCGATGGTTGGCAGTTAGTTAGCTGCTCTCAACTATATGTTCCCGCTGTGAGTAGTAAATCGGGAGAAATCCATGTAGTGTTATGTAGGGAAATCTCAAATCGGCGCAACAAAAAACTGCGGCAGTAATTGCCGCAGTCCTAGTGTTTTCTTGTCTAACCGAATTAACGTACGTCTGTCATCAGAGCCGTTTGTTCATTTGTCTATAGATTTCTTTCATATGTCCGGGGCGTTTGGCATATTCGGCTTCCACAGCCAGCGCCGTACTGCCTGCAAATGCGTAAATCTCCCGACTGGGCTGTTTCTCCTCAATCAGCCAGTAGATGAAGGCCAAGCGTGCCCCTTGCCAGGTGATCGGTCCGCATCCGAGCATCTGCTCGATCTTCCGGAACGTGGCATTCGCCTTGGATGACAACCGTTTCACGCATCCTGCGTGCCGTGTCTCGGTCTTGTGTTGCTTACCGAGGATGGGAAGAAGGTAGTCGCCGGATGATTGGTCTTTGTACCGGTCGATGATTGCACGCGCTTTGTCACAAATGGTTATTGCCTCGACGTGGGGATAGGAAATTGCCGAGCAATCCAATTTGTCGCCGTTAATGCTGTCTTGCGTCAGGTGGGCCAAGTCTTTCAGCGAGATTCCTCCGGTGTAGTAGCTGAGTAGGAACAAGTCGAGGTGGAACTGCTCGTCGGTCGACAAAAGGCTTCGGTCGAGACGCTCGATCTTCGACATAATCTCCGGCAGGATGATCTTCGATGCGGTGGTGCTGAGTGTGTTTGCTGTTTTCATTGTTTGAAATAATTTGGTTTGATAAACGGTTTCGTCGGCTTCAATGGGCCGAACCTACACAAGAATAGGTCTTCGGTGCGGGGACGGTTTACTCAAACCACATCTTTTTTTCGATTTTTTTCTTCCATGCTGAATTTTGTTGTGCTGAGCCGCTGTGCGAGTTTGTCCATCTCGTCGCTGATCGTCTTGTCCACAATCCGGGCGTAGATCTGCGTCGTGCTGATTTTCGTATGGCCGAGCATCTTGCTGATCGACTCGATCGACACGCCGTTAGCATAGGCGACTGTTGTGGCGAACGTATGTCTTGCTACGTGTGAGGTGATGTTCTTCTGGATACCGCAGGCCGCGGCGATCTCTTTCAGGTAGAGATTGTACTTCGCGTTGCTCATCACCGGAAGCAGAAAGTCCCCGTCCCGCTTGGCTTCGTACTTCTTGATGATCGACAGCGGAATGTCGAGCAGTTTGACTTTCGACGGAGTACCGGTCTTGACACGGTGCGTCTCGATCCATAAACAGCCATCGTCATCTGTAACAATATTCTTGTCCGTCAACGCTGCTGTCGTCGAGTAATCGAAACCCGTGAAGCAACAGAACAGGAAGGTGTCGCGGACTTTTTCGAGTCGTTTACTATCGGGTGTGAAATCAATAATGGATTCCAATTCGGCTTTCGTCAGGTAACCGCGGTCTTTCTTCACCTTTTTGAGTTTGTGGCCACAAAACGGATCGCGCTGCATCTGCCCGTTGCGGAAACACATCGTGGTAATGCGTTTGAAGATCCGCATCAGCTTCTCGGAGGAGTTGGTGTCGAGCCGGTATTCGGTTTTCAAATAGGCTTCGAAATCCATCACGAAGTTACCATCCACTTGGCCGAGCAGAATATCAGTTTTCCTGTGGCGAACCTTCAAGAACTCCTGGAGCCGACGCAAAGTCAGGTCGTACTTATTGAAGGTAGACTGGGCGATGTCGATCCCGATGAGCTGCTCCTGTCGATCGTTGAACTCCTCGAATACTTTGAGCAGCGTGTTGTTCTTGGCGTCGTAGCCGAGAAAGGCGTCGCGCAGCATCGCAGCTGTAACGACCTCGTTGGTCTCTGCCAGTCGGTGGTAATGGGCGATAAGCTGTCCTTTGATGCTGTCGAGATAGCGGTTCACCTGAACGGCCTCTTTGGTTTGGCCGATGGCTTTGCCGGCCTTCGGATCCCAGAGCTTTGCCGAGACTTCGGTTTTGAGGTTGAAGCGGACTTTGTCGCCGTCCAAAGTAAGGCGCGTGTGGATGGGCACTTTGCCGTCGGCTTTTTGGAGTTCCCACCGCACGAAAAAGAGAATTCTGAAGGTGCTTCTCATGCTGTTTTTCTGTCGTTTAGTTAATCGTAAAATTAGCTGAACGTTGAACAAACAGTGCAGACAAAGCGTTGCCAATCAGCGACATCATCCGGTCAAAATCCGTAAAGTGTCTCACCTTTTCAGGCAAAGTGTCTCACTTTTGGGACGCGTGAGACGACTGGGACACTTGGGTGGCGCTGGGGTGCCGAAAAACGGCTTTCGGATGTCTTGAGAAGTCTGCACAAAAGGCATGAAAAAACCCTCTGAAACATCGTTTCAAAGGGTTTTTGTCTGTTTTGGCTCGACAGCGTCTTTCTCTGTCTGGGCCTTAAGAGCGGAAAACGAGACTCGAACTCGCGACCCCAACCTTGGCAAGGTTGTGCTCTACCAACTGAGCTATTTCCGCAATATGTTTCTCCGTCTGCAAAAGAGGCTTTCAACCTCCCTTTCCGGGATCCGAAACTTGCATTTCGGGATTGCAAATATAAACTGAAAAATTTATTCTGCAAAATTTTCCGGCGAATTTTGTCACAAAACGATGTCCCCGGCCTTCGGAAAAGCCGGGGACATCGTATGGGAAACCCTTATTTCCGGGCGGCGGAATAAATCGTCCTGCCGGGAACCGGGGAATTAACGAACCAGGAATCCTTCGTCGGCACGTACCGGAATGGGCAGCTGGGCGTAAATGCCGTCCTGGAGCTTGCTGCGTACGGCCTTGAACGCCTCGATGGTGACATTCACGTCCTCGAGGGTGTGGACTGCGGTCGGGATGATGCGCAGGATGATCTCGCCTTTCGGGATTACGGGGTAAACGACCATCGAACAGAAGATGCCGTGGTTCTCACGCAGGTCGACGACCAGATTCGTAGCCTCGGGGATGCCGCCCTTCAGGAAAACGGGCGTCACGGGCGAATTGGTCACACCGATCTCGAAGCCGTTCTCTTTGAGGCTGCTTTGCAACACACGCACGATCTCCCAAAGCTTCTGCTGGTATTCGGGGTGGTTGCGGATCAACTCCAGGCGTTTGAGCGCACCGATAACCATCGGCATCGGGAGCGACTTGGCATAAAGCTGCGAACGCATGTTGTAACGCAGCAGGTTGATCAGCCAGCGAGGGCCACAGACGAATGCACCGATACCGGCCATCGACTTGGCAAAGGTGTTGAACAGCACGTCTACGCCGTCCACAACGCCGAAATGCGATGCCGTACCGCGGCCGCCCTCACCCATCGTACCGAAGCCGTGGGCATCGTCGACCAGCAGGCGGAACTGGAAATCCTTTTTCAGGGCCACGATCTCGTCGAGCTTGCCCAGGTCGCCCTTCATGCCGAAGACACCCTCGGTGATTACGAGTACGCCGCCGTTCTGCTCTTCGGCCAGGTCGGTGGCATGCTGCAATTGCAGACGCAGCGACTCCATGTCGTTGTGTCCGTATACGAAACGCTTGCCCTTGTGCAGGCGCAGGCCGTCGATGATGCAGGCGTGTGCCTCGGCATCGTAGACCACCACGTCGCGCGGCGTCAGCAGGCAGTCGATGATCGAAATCATACCCTGGTAACCGAAGTTCAGCAGGAAGGCATCCTCCTTGCCGACGAACTCGGCCAGTTCGCGCTCGAGACGCTCGTGGTAGACGGTCTGGCCGCTCATCATGCGGGCGCCCATCGGGGCCGCCATGCCGAACTGCGCGGCACCCTCGGCGTCGGCCTTGCGGACTTCGGGGTGGTTGGCCAGCCCGAGGTAGTTGTTCAGACTCCAGTTGAGCATCTTCTTGCCCCGGAAAGTCATGTGGGGGCCGATATCGCCTTCCAGTTTGGGGAAAGCGTAATAACCGTGGGCGTACGACATGTACTGACCGATGGGGCCACCTGCATTTTTCTCAAGGCGTGCAAAAATATCAACCATAAAATATTGTAATTTAATGTTTAAGTTTCCGTTTCGGACGCGCAAAAGTACAAAAAAACCTTTTAGCCATCAAAATTAGCCGTTTTTTATTCGGCACGGGTACGCATTTATACTTATTTCCGGATATTAGATAAGGAAAAAGGCCGCTTTCGGCGGCCCGGGGAAGAACTTTGTTCGGTTTTTCATTTTTTCGATCGGCGGTCTATCGCATCGACGATCACCGCGACGGCACCGTCGCCCGTCACGTTGGTCGCCGTGCCGAAGCTGTCCATGGCGATATAGGTGGCGATCATCAGTCCCGCGAGCGTCTCGTCGAACCCGAGCATCGATTCGAGCAATCCCAGCGCCGCCATGATCGCGCCGCCCGGCACCCCCGGTGCGGCGATCATCGTCACGCCCAGCAGCAGGATGAACCCCGCGAAAGTCCCCGCCGGAATATCCAGCCCGGCCAGCATCGAAACGGCCAATGCGCAGGCCACGATCTTCATCATCGACCCCGAGAGGTGGATCGTGGCACAGAGCGGTACGACGAACGACGCCAGCTGGGGGCGCACGCCGAGCCGGAGGGTCTGCGCCAGGGTCACGGGGATGGTGGCGGCCGACGATTGCGTGCCGAGCGCCGTGACATAGGCTGTGAGCATCGTACGGAGCATCCGCAGCGGGTTTTTGCGGGCAACGAGCCCGGCAACGGAGAACTGTGCGAGCAGCAGCACGACGGTCATGAAGAAGATCACCACGATCAGCTTCACGAAGACGCCCAGCACCCCGGCCACCTGCCCGGACTGGGTCATCGAGAGGAAGATGCCGAAGATATAGAAGGGCAGCAGCGGGATGATGACGCCCGCGATCACGCGGTCGATGATCGACTTGAAATCGTCCATCACCCCTTTGAGTTTCACGCTGTGCGTATAGGCCATCCCCAGCCCGAGTACGAAGGCCAGTACCAGCGCCGACATGACACCGAACAGGGGTGGCATCCCGACCGTGAAATAGGGTGCGGGGGCCGTTGCGGCCGCGTCGGGCAGCACGGTTGCGGCGCCTTCGAGCAATGCGGGGAACAGCGCCCGCCCCGTGAGGTAGGTGCCGAAACCCGAGAAAAGGGTGAAGGCATAGGCCAGTGCCGCCGTGAGGGCCAGCAGGCGCCCGGCATTGCGTCCCAGGTCGGCGATACCCGGTGCCACCAGTCCGAGGATGAGCAACGGGATGACGAACGAAAGGAACTGGCCGAAAATATCGTTGAACGTAAGGGCGATGCGTGTCGCCCACGCAGGGAAGAAAAATCCGCAGCCTATACCGAGGCCGATGGCCAGCACGACGCGCGGCAGCAATCCGAACCTGAACTTCATAAAGAATGATTTTTGTAAAGGTAGGAAAATATTTCCGTTTTAGCTATCTTTGGTTTCGCCTTAGACAGGAGCGGCCCGGCAAAACCGCAAACTCCGTTTGCATTTGCACGCACCTTGCACTATCTTTGTACTATGACTTCATTATTCCACGACATCATCTTCGGCCCGGTACACTCGCGGCGGCTGGGGCTTTCGCTGGGGGTCAACCTCCTGCCCACCGAGTCGAAACTCTGCTCGTTCGACTGCATCTACTGCGAATGCGGCTGGAACGCCGAGCATCCCGGCGCACGGCGTTTCAACGCCCGCGAAGACGTCCGCACGCAGCTCGAAACGACGCTGCGGCGCATGGTGGCCGACGGCACCCCGCCCGACGTCATCACCTTCGCCGGCAACGGCGAACCGACGATGCACCCCGAATTCGAAGCCGTGATCGGCGACACGATCGCCCTGCGCGACGAACTGTGCCCCTCGGCCAGGGTTTCCGTGCTGTCGAACGCCACACAACTCCACCGCGAAGGCGTGCGCCGTGCCCTTCGCAGCGTGGACAACAACATCCTCAAGCTCGATTCGGCCTTCGACGCCACGGCACGCCTGATGAACAATCCCCAGAGCCCGGCCTACTCCGTGCAGCGGGTCGTCGAACAGATGAAGGATTTCGACGGGCACCTGACCGTGCAGACGATGTTCCTGCGCGGGGAGTGCAACGGACAAAGGGTCGACAACACCACCGAAGAGGAGGTCGCGGCATGGCTGCGCCTGGTCGGCGAAATCCGCCCGCGGCAGGTCATGGTCTACTCGCTCGACCGCGACACCCCGTGCCGGACGCTCGAAAAAGTGCCGCGCGAGGAGTTGCAGGCCATCGCCGCCCGCGTCGAGTCGCTCGGCATCCCCTGCTCCGTAGCATAAACCGCACCATGAAACGCCTCCTGCTGTTCCTGTTGCTTGCGGCCGGCTGTACGGCCGCCGCGCAGAGGCGCCCCGCAACGGGCGAACCGTCCGCATTGCAGGACAGCATTTGGGCATGGGCGACAGCCAACAAAGCGGCCGACCCGGTCGCGGATGCCGTTTACGCATCGTCGGTCAACGAGCAGGACGGGGTCGTAGACGTACACATGCTCCGTGCCGACACGGCGATGAAAGCCCGCTTCCGCCGCTGCGTGCACGACAGCCCCCTGATCCGGCTCCACGGGTTCGACCCCGACACGACACCCTATCCGCCCGCACCCGAAGGCACTCCGCCGCCGGAGGGGCTGACGATGGAGGCCGAGTATGCATTTTATCCCGCCGGCACCGAACATATCCGGCTCACGCTCCGCTACAAAGGCGATTCGACGGTATACTTCGGGAGCGGCTACACCGTCTGCCGCTTCCGGCACGGACGGTGGGAAACACTACCCGTCGTCAATGCGTGGAACTCCCTGCTGACCGGCCTCGGGCCGGACAGCTCCCCGTCCCGCACGGATGCGCCGGACACCGAATATACCCACAGGTTTACAGCCCGGCTCGCACCCCGTGTCTACCCGGCCCGGTATACGCGCTACCGTATCTGCAAACAGGTGTACAAGACCTGCCCATACCGTCCATACCTGCTCACGGCCGAGTTCACGGTGACGCCGTTCGTCCCGTTCACCCGCTTTGCGGAGCCGGCAGAGGGGCAGGACATCCAATTTTGATCCACAGCCATGCAAATACTCCTTTCCTGCGCCAAAACGATGGCCGAAAACAATCCGGCCGAAATCCCCCGAACGACCCTGCCGCGTTACGCCCGCGAGGCTGCGGAGCTGGCCCTGCAGCTGGCGACGCTCAGCACCGAAGAGCTGGAACGCATGCTGCGCACCAACCGGCAGATCGCCGCGACCAACCGCCGGCGTTACCGGCAGTTCCACGGCGAAGAGGCCCTCCCTGCGCTGCTGGCCTACACGGGCGTCGTATTCAGGCATATCGCCCCGGAGCGATTCACCCCCGGGGATTTCGAATACGCACAGCAGCACCTCAACATCACGTCGTTCCTCTACGGGCTGCTCCGGCCGCTGGATGCAATCCGCCGCTACCGGCTGGAAGGGGACGCCGTATTGCCGGGGCACGACGACCAAACGATGTTCGGGTACTGGCAGGGACGGCTGACAGAAGCCTTCCTCGAAAAAATCCATGCCGACGACGGCATCCTGGTCAACCTCGCCAGCAGCGAGATGAAGCGCCTGTTCGACTGGAAACGCATCCGCCGCGAAGCGCGTATCATCACGCCCGAATTCCGCATCCGCGAGGGCGACCGTCTGAAAACCATCGTAGTCTACACGAAAATGTGCCGCGGGGAGATGACGCGCCACCTTATCAGAAACCGGATTACGGATCCGGAAATGCTCAAAGAATTCGAATGGGAAGGGTTCCGGTTCGACGCCGCGCTCAGCCGGGGCGACGACTGGACATTCACGATGAGACACGGATGCAGGGAACGGAGGAGCACCCCTTCGGCTGAGTGTCATTGCCCCTGGTCGACGAACAGAAGCCTGTCCGTCCGGTAACCGCGTCGTTCGGCCAGCCGCAGGATGCGGTTGAGCGTATGCGCGGGGAGTGTCGGCGTGCGTGACAGTACCCAGAGGTATTTTGCCGAACCGCCGCCGACCAATGCCCAATCGTAATCGCCGCCCAGCTCCATGACGTTGTAATCCGAATAAAAAACCCAGAAAAAAGAGACCCGCAAACGCCCCGGCACCTGTCCCGCACAGGCTTTGCCCCGCGCACGTTTACAACGGCCCGAACGGTAATCCGTTCCGCTGTTGAACACCCCGATGCGACCGTCGGGCCTCAGTTCGTAGCACGCCCGCACTCCGGCCAGCCCCCGTTCGAACGGATGGTCGTAGCGGGCGATCTCATACCAGGTGCCCATGTAGCGCGCCAGGTCGAACGACGGCACCGGAGTGCGGTCGGTACGGTCGGCGGCACGGCCGTATACTACGCCGATGACAAGCAGCACAGCGGCCAATAATACGATCGCGATTTTCACTCCCCAAACGGTTTTTAGGGAGCACGTAACAGATTTTATGCCGCAGCACGGCAAACAGGAGCGGAAACGGCGGTTTTATTCCCCCGCAGCGAGCAGCGCCCGCAGGATACCTTCCTCGTCGTAACCGCAGAGGGCGTAGAGCTGAGCCGGGGTTCCGTGCTCGACCCACTCGTCGCCGATGCCCAGCGAGTGCACGGCCACCTCGCAGCCGCTGGCATTGAAAAATGCCGTGACGGCCTCGCCGACGCCCCCACGCAGGGAACCATCCTCGACCGTGACCACATGGCGGAACTTGGCACCGACCTCGGCCAGCAGGGCTTCGTCGAGCGGTTTGGCGAAGCGCAGGTCGTAATGCGCCACGCTCACACCCTTCGCCGCGGCGCGTTCCGCGGCACGGGCGGCAGCGTTGCCGACCGTCCCGACCGTCACCAGCGCCACGTCCGTACCTTCGCGGAGCCTCCGGCCCCGGCCGACGGGCAGCGCTTCGAAGGGAACGCCCCGCCACAGACGTCCCGCACCGTTGCCGCGCGGGTAGCGGATCATGAAGGGATGACCGTATTGCAGACCGGTATACATCATGTTGCGGAGTTCCAGTTCATCCATCGGCGCAGCGATCGTAAGTCCCGGCACGGCACCGAATGCAGCCATGTCGAAGACCCCGTGGTGGGTCACGCCGTCCTCGCCCACGATGCCGCCCCGGTCGAGGCACATCACCACGGGCAGATCCTGAATCGCGACGTCGTGGATCACATTGTCGTAAGCCCGCTGCATGAAAGACGAATAGATGTTGCAGAAAGGCACCATGCCCGCAGCGGCCATCCCCGCCGAGAAGGTCACGGCATGGCCCTCGGCAATACCCACGTCGAAGCAACGCGACGGCATGGCGTGCATGAGCATGTTCATCGAACAACCCGACGGCATGGCAGGCGTGACGCCCACGACCCGCGGGTCGAGCCCGGCCAGTTCGACGAGCGTCTCGCCGAAGACATCCTGGTAACGCGCCGCGGCGCCCGGCGAGGCGATCCGCTCGCCCGTATCGGGATTGAAACGTCCGGGGGCATGCCACGTGGACTGGTCGTGCTCGGCAGGCAGGTAGCCCTTGCCCTTCACGGTCATGACATGCAGCAACTTGGGCCCTTCGATGTCGCGCAATGCCCGAAGCGTGCGCACCAACTCCTTGAGGTTGTGGCCGTCGACGGGGCCGAAATAACGGAAATTGAAGCTCTCGAAGAGGTTGCTCTTGTTCAGCACCCCCTGTTTCACGGCGTTGCCCGCCTTTTGGCAGAGGCGCAGCAGGCGCGGCGTATGCGAAAGGATGCCCCACAACCGCTGCTTGAAACGGTTGTAATGCACCGACGTGGAGATTTTGAGCAGGTAGTTCTTCAATGCGCCGGTGGCCTGGTCGATGGCCATGTTGTTGTCATTGAGGATCACCAGGATATTGGTGCGTTTGCTGGCCCCGGCGTTGTTGAGCCCTTCGAACGCGAGGCCGCCGGTCATCGAACCGTCGCCAATGACGGCCACGACCTGGTGCCTCTCGCCCCGCATCTCGGCAGCCTTGGCCATGCCGAACGCCGCCGAAATCGACACCGAGGCATGCCCGCCCCCGAAAGCGTCGTAGGGGCTCTCCGACATGCGCGGGAAACCGCTGATGCCGCCCAGCAGGCGTTTGGTCTTGAACGCCTCGCGGCGCCCGGTGATAATCTTGTGGGCATAGGTCTGGTGCCCTACGTCCCAGACGATCTTGTCCGCGGGCGTATCGAAAACGTAGTGGAGTGCGGCGGCGAGTTCCACGCAGCCGAGGCTCGACGCCAGGTGTCCGGGATTTACCGAGCACTCGTCGATGATATAGCTGCGCAGCTCGTCGCAGTAGGTGCGCAGTTCCTCCGCCGAGAGTTGCTTGAGGTCGCGGGGGGAATTTATTTTTCGGAGTAATTTGTATTCATCCAACGTCATGGCAGCACAAAGATAGCGCAAGGAGAGCGACAAACCAAACTTGTTTGAGTTTGTCCGAACCGCAGCCTATCTAAAACGAGGTTAAAGATAGCACAAGCCGAGCAAAATGCCAAATTTATTCGGACATTGCCAAGGCGAAGCCTGTGTTCCGTAAAACAGCTCAGACCGGACATGGCGCCGTTTTTTTCCGGCATAGCCGCCATACCGCCTATTTTCTGTAAAGATAGTCATTCTTGCGTTTTTTTCAATAAAAATTTTTATCTTCGCGTTACGGTAAACCCATCGTACAATGAAATACAAGCGAATACTACTGAAACTGAGCGGCGAATCGCTGCAAGGTTCGCAGAAATACGGGCTCTCCCCCGAAGTACTCCAGTCCTACGCCGAACAGATCAGGGCGGCAGCGGCCACAGGCGTCCAGATCGGCATCGTCATCGGCGGCGGCAACATTTTCCGCGGCCTCACGGGCGCAAAGAAAGGCTTCGACCGCGTGAAAGGCGACCAGATGGGCATGCTCGCCACGATCATCAACTCGCTGGCCCTGCAATCGGCCCTGGAGGACAACGGCGTGAAAGCCAAAGTCCTGACCTCGATCCGCATGGAGCCCATCGGCGAATACTACTCCAAGGCGCGTGCCATCGAATACCTCGAGGCGGGGTATGTGGTCATCATCGGCGGAGGCACGTCGAACCCCTATTTCACGACCGACTCGGCTTCGGCGCTGCGCGGCATTGAAATCGAGGCGGACGTGATGCTGAAGGGCACCCGCGTGGACGGCATATACACGGCCGACCCCGAAAAAGACCCTGCGGCCGTCAAATTCGACGAAATAAGCTTCGAAGAGGTGCTCGACCGCCGGCTGAAAGTCATGGATCTCACGGCATTCACGCTCTGCCGCGAGAACGGACTGCAGATCATCGTCTTCGACATGGACACGCCGGGCAACCTCGGCAAGGTGCTTGCCGGGGAGAGGATCGGGACACTTGTAAAAAAATAAGGCTATGGCAACAAAAAAGAGCAACAAGCAGTTATGGATCATGCTGGCGCTGATCGCAATGATCATCGCCGCCATCCTGTTACTGCCCTCGTGCGGCAGCCGCGGCGGCAAAGCCGCGGCGGATACCGAATCGACCACGCTGGTCAAGGCGGGCGACAAAGCCCCCGACTTCACCGTGGAGATGTTCGACGGCACAAAAACCTCCCTCGCAGAACTCAAAGGCAAAGTCGTGTTACTGAACTTTTGGGCCACCTGGTGCCCGCCCTGCCGGCAGGAACTGACCCGCGTGCAGAAGGACATCGTCGACCGTTTCGCCGGCCGCAACTTCGTATTCCTGCCCATATCGCGCGGCGAAAAGCGGGAAGACGTGGCGGCGTTCCGCGAAAAGATGGGCTATACGTTCCCGATGGGCCTCGACCCCTCGCAGGCCATTTACGACCGTTATGCCTCGAATTACATCCCGCGGAATTTCCTGATAGGCGCCGATGGTAAAGTCATGCTGGCAACCGTGGGTTACGACGCAGAAGAGTTCGACGAAATGATCAAAACCATCGAAAAAATACTCGAATAATATGGATACCAAGACGATTCTCAACGATGCCTCCGGCCGTATGCAGAAGGCCATCGACCACCTCGAAGAGGAACTTTTGAACGTGCGCGCAGGAAAAGCGTCGCCCAATGCCCTGAACGGCGTAATGGTCGATTATTTCGGCTCGCAGGTGCCCATATCGGGCGCCGCCAGCGTCACTGTACCCGACGCCAAGACGATTCTAATCCAGCCGTGGGACAAGAACATGCTGCGTGCGATCGAAAAGGCCATCATCGACTCGAACATCGGGCTGACGCCTTCGAACAACGGCGAGCAGATCCGCCTGTCGATCCCGCCCCTGACCGAGGAACGCCGCAAGGAGTTGGTGAAACAAATCCGCAACGAGGCAGAAACCGCCCGCATCAGCCTGCGCAATGCCCGCCGCGACGCAGTCGAGGCATTCAAAAAAGCCCAGAAAGAGGGTATGCCCGAGGACGAGTCGAAGGACGGCGAAACACAGGCCCAGAAATTGCTGGAGAAATTCACCAAGACCCTCGACGAGGCGCTCCAAAAGAAGGAGAAGGAGATCATGACGGTATAAATCCGTCCAGCACATAGTTAAAATCCGTCCAGCACAGTATGTTGGCCGGATTTTTTCATATCTTTGTCCGTTGTAACGATCCGCCTATGAAAAACATCCGCTTCGGGCTTTGCATCCCGGCATTCCTGTTCGCGCTGTTCTGCACGCAGCAGGCATCCCCGCAGGGATATGTCAAGCTCAATGTCCCCTATGCTCTGGTGGGTGTGGTGAATCCCGCCGTGGAGTTCGCCATCTCGCCCAAATCGACCTTGCAGACCGACATCGTCATCTCGCCGTGGAAGTCGATCAACGAAAAGCACATGCTCTTCGCCATCTTCATGGGCGAATACCGCCGCTATTTTAAGGAGCATAACCGGGGCTGGTATCTGGGGGCAAACATCGGCATGATGGCTTTCGACATGTCGAAACCTTACATCGAAGGGTGGAAACTGAAATTCGAAGACCGTTACTGCAAAGGATACGGCATGATGATCGGCCTCTGCGTGGGTTATGAATACCAGTTCGGGAAACGCTGGCTGCTCGACGCTTTCCTGGGTTGGGCATGGATGGACAGCCATTACAACGGGTACAATTTCGACGGCCAGGTCGACATGTACCCCCACCGCCCCGTACAACCCGAACACCCCGACCCGTTCAACGGCTCTTCGGAGTGGTATCCCAACAAGATCGGCGTCTCGATCGGGTATCGCATCTTCACGCCCCGCAACAAACAGCGGACAGCGGACGTGCGCTAAACAGCAGTTGCGGACTGCGGCAGGCAGCCATGCACGGAAAGTCCGCAACTCCGGAACCAAAGGGAGCAGCACTCCCGGAATGCGGGCAACCGGAAACAGCGGTCAGCCCGGAAACCTAAACCCGGGGTAAATTGCAGCGGGCCCTTCCGAGGCACACCCGCAACACGCCCGCCCGGCCAGGCGGCAACCCGCCCCGCGGGAAACAGCACCCGAGCCCTTCCGAGGATACGGAAGCCCCCTCCCATCGCAGCATACGCAATGCCGCAAAATAAAGAACCCCGCACCTTCCGGCGCGGGGTTCTACCATTCAAAACTTTATTCAGAGATTATTTCACTTTCGGGCCTGCGGCTACGAGCTTCTTACCCTCTTCGTTACCCGTGAACTTCACGAAATTCTTCACGAAGCGGTTAGCGAGGTCTTCGGCCTTGACGTCCCAATCCTTGGCGTTCTTGTAGGTATCGCGCGGGTCGAGGATCTTGGGATCTACGCCCGGCAGCTCCGTCGGGATCGTGAAGTCGAAGATAGGCAGCGTCTTGGTCGGAGCCTTGTCGATCGAACCGTCGAGGATGGCGTCGATAATACCGCGCGTATCCTTGATCGAGATACGTTTGCCGGTACCGTTCCAGCCCGTGTTCACCAGGTATGCCTTGGCACCGGCCTTCTTCATCTTCTTCACCAGTTCCTCACCGTACTTGGTGGGGTGCAGCGAAAGGAATGCCGCGCCGATATCTGTGACCCAGCCGTCACAGCCCTGACAGATGTGCTCGTC
>OGXJ01000250.1_pt1 | contig 41894 bp, 40 predicted proteins | sample 1576231 | NCBI WGS metagenome assembly OGXJ01 (sample SAMEA3541539, study PRJEB24748) | human gut metagenome | biome: human gut; feature: human-associated habitat; material: faeces | place: China | collected 2012
CTTTGCTACCAGAAATTATCCGGGAGATAAAAATGTCAGCGATACAGGGGATTGAAGGGGTTATCAGCCAGTTACAGGCCACGGCGATGAGTGCGCGTGCGCAGGAATCACTGCCGCAACCGACCATTAGTTTTGCCGGGCAGCTGCACGCCGCGCTCGATCGCATAAGCGATACACAAACAGCCGCCCGCACGCAGGCAGAAAAATTCACTCTCGGTGAACCCGGCGTGGCGTTAAACGATGTGATGACCGATATGCAAAAAGCCTCAGTTTCTATGCAAATGGGGATTCAGGTGCGTAATAAGCTGGTGGCGGCGTATCAGGAAGTGATGTCCATGCAGGTGTAGGTTGTGTGACCTGTTGTTGATTACATCCGATTTTACCGCGTGGGCATGGATGGGGCAAACTCACTCAATTTCTGGTTTAAAATGGATACCTGATCCTGAAAGTTTTCTGCCATCCACGATCCGTATACGCGATAAACCCTCTGATCATCAGAGCCCTCATTTGATACACATCACCACGTCGGATGTTGTTACGACCGCAGACGCAACAGTAACGTTTGAATAATTTAATCTTTGTTGATGTTTTTATTCATATTCCGGGCTAGGGAAATAATCAGGCGTAATTGTGTCACTGGAATAGAGGTTTCTTGTGGCGCATGTGGAAGGAGCGTCTACTTTGTCTAATAGAGATTTCTTATGACGCAGTATTATTGATCAATAGTCTCCTGGCTTATCAAACCGGTTGAATTAACTCCGCTCCCTGGTTTTTGATATTACCCACCGCGCGCGATACCGGGTGCCAGGTGAACTGGTTTGCTGGCACACAACCACTGGTAGCGATTTCTGAGGCTTCTTTACCGCTAATCTCTTGCCGCATCCATTCCCGCGCAGCTTCTGGCGACAGTACCAGTGGGCGGCGGTCATGAATATCTACCAGACCCTGGTCTGCTGCTGCAGTGACAATCAAAAATCCTTCGGCTTCGTCACCGCGCTCGAACGGTGTGCTGCCTATCGCGGCCAGAAAAACAGGTTGTCCATCAGCACGATAGATAAAATAAGGCTGCTTTTTGTCGCCTTCTTTTTTCCACTCAAACCAGCCATCGGCAAAACAGATTGCCCGACCATGTTGCCAGAGCGGTTTAAACATGCGACTGGTTGCGGCAGTTTCTACGCGGGCGTTAATCAGCGGCGGTTTATCCCACCATCCGGGAGCATATCCCCAGAAAACCGGATCCAGATGAAGGTGTTCATCACGTTCACTGAGCAGTAGGACTTTGGTTCCCGGCGCGACGTTGTATCTGCCAATGGGTTCGGGATCATAGGGAATATCGCGTTCAATATCTTCCGCGAGAAGCGCAAGGTAATCTTCACGCGTTTGGGATTGGGCAAAGCGTCCACACATAGAAACCTCCTGAGATCATACTGAAAAGAATAGGAGAGGGGGCGGGTAAAATCTATGTGTCAGAGGTAACGATGTTCCCGCTGTGGGCCACAGCGGGAATGAGGGATTACTTCTGAATTAAATAACGAATGGTCGGCCCGTCTTGCTGAATATCCAGCACCGTATAGCCGTGATTACGCGCATCCAGTGGAATATTATTGATCGACTGCGGACAGTCGCTCACCACCTCCAGAATTTCCCCTTTTTTTAACTGCGGCATCGCCTCAAGAGTTGCGACTGCCGGATAAGGGCAGGGTTCACCCACCATATCAAGGCGGTAATCAGGAACGATATTTTTCATGCGATCTCCTTAGCAGTCTGCGGTGCCGCACGGCGGAAGAAGCGTTTTTCCCAGCCGATAATCAACATCAGCGCAGCAAACAACAGCAAATATGTCACCAGCAGACCACCCATCGGGCCAAAGGTTTTCAGCAGGTTGATTTTGTCCCAGTCGGTGGCCAGCGCCGGAGCGAAATCATCCCAGTAATACGCCAGAATCGTTGAGCCGATCACGTTGCCCAGACCGACCCACCAGTAGTGCACCTGGCCTTCTACCGCGCGGTACATCCAGCCGGTTTCGCAGCCGCCTGCCAGCACGATGCCAAAACCAAACAGTAAACCACCAATTACCGCGTTTGGTCCCGCCCACATGATTTTGGGTTCAACACCTAACTGTACGTAACTGAAGATCCCGATGGCACTCACCGCCATACCAATAATGATTGCTTTCGCCATGTGGGTACGTCCGGTGATCCACATATCGCGGAACGCCGAAGTAAAGCAGATTTGCGCACGTTCAATCAGTAAACCAAAGCCGACGCCAAACAGCATTGCCAGCCCCAGTTTGGGTTGGTTCATCGCCGTGAGCAGCGCCCAGCCCAGCATGCCGAAAAAGACCAGCATCCCGAGACGAAAACGACGCCGCGCCTGATCCGGTTTTTGCGTCAGCGGTGAGGCGGCAGAAACTTTCTGCATTTTCACGGGAATACGGAAGATGGGCAGCAGGGTAAAGCGCGCGCCAAACCATGAACCAATGGCAGTGGCGATGGCAAAGAACCAGGCATGCAGCGAGAACTGAGGAATGCCGGTAAAGAACGCCGCCAGGTTACAGCCCATTGCCAGACGCGCGCCAAAACCGGCGATAATACCGCCAATAATGGCCTGCATAATGCGGATACGGCTGCGCGGCATGCGTAGTTTGACATTGTTGGCCCACAGCGCTGCAGCAAAGCAGCCGCCAAACATACCGAGGATCATCATCCCGTCGATGCGGGTTAATGGCGATCCTTCCAGATGGATAATTTTAAAATAACCCCACTCTTCAGCATGGATGCCGAACAGCTGCAGGAGCTGACCGCCCCAACGGGTAAATTCACCCGTGACAGCCCAAAAGGTGCCAGTAATGCCAAAATAGTAAGTGGAGAGAATACCCGCCGCGATGACCGCAGGGATGGGTGCCCAGAATTTAATCAACCAGGCGTGTTTGAATTGCTGCCATGACATGAATGTAGCCTCTGAACTCAGAAGGTTTGAAACAAGAGTCGCGAATCATACATCAAGCAAATTTATTTTCGGGGTAATAATTCACAAAAATAATAGTTAGATCAAATTTCTCTCTGAACCTGGAAAGGCTGGCGACATCAGGGCTTTAATGCCACAATCCTCTTTTCTTCTCATGCAGGACGAATGATGAAAAAACTCGCAATTGCAGGCGCGCTCATGTTGCTGGCGGGCTGTGCCGAAGTCGAAAACTATAACAATGTCGTGAAAACCCCGCGCCGGACTGGCTGGCGGGCTACTGGCAGACCAAAGGGCCGCAACGTGCGCTGGTCAGTCCGGAAGCGATAGGCAGCCTCATTGTCACTAAAGAGGGCGATACCCTCGATTGCCGTCAGTGGCAGCGGGTGATTGCCGTACCGGGTAAGTTGACATTGATGTCTGATGATCTCACTAACGTTACCGTAAAACGTGAGCTGTACGAGGTTGAGCGTGACGGTAACACCATTGAGTACGATGGTATGACGATGGAGCGTGTGGATCGCCCGACGGCAGAGTGTGCCGCCGCGCTGGATAAAGCGCCGTTACCGACGCCACTGCCGTAATGAAATCTCCCCGGCTTGCCGCCGGGGATGAATTTAAATCACCTCTTCGATAACCCACACGCTGACGCTGCCGCCGTTGCAAAAGAAGGTTGCTTCGCCGTTTTCGTCGGTCACTACGCTCTCTTGCCGGTTCCCCAGAAAATCACGCCAGGTTTTATTGCCGTAATTCTCTCCCAGATGAATGGTTTTTTCGCCATCATCCCCGTTCGACATGACCACCACGCAGCCGGGATATTCGTCAGTGCCACTGCGGCTAAAGGCAATGCAGTTCGGATGGTCGAAAAATAACGTCTGTACACCGTGGGCGAAACGCTGACGAGCGAGAATTAACTCATCAAGCTGTTCGATTATTGGCATATCTATCGGATAGGTTTGCCCGTCACCACCGACATCTTCGTAATGCGCACCGTAGAGGTCCGGATAGAATACCGAAGGAACGCCATTTTCCCGCAACAAAATTAAGGCATACGCCAGCGGTTTAAACCACGGTTCGACTGGCGCTTCGAGGGCTTGCAACGGTTGGGTGTCATGGTTGGCAACGAGGGTTACGGCGTGAAAAGGATCGGCTTCCACCAGCGTCCCAGTGAAAATCTGCGTCATGTCGTAGTCGCGTCCCATGCGCGATGCTTCATGGAATTTCATCTGCAGCGGCGCATCAAACAGCATGGTTTTGCCTTCCACCTGATCAATATACGTTTGCAGTTTATCGACTTCATGCGACCAGTATTCCGCCACAATAAACAGCGGCTTTGGCGCAACTTCTTGTACGTGTTCGATCCACTCTTTATAAAACCACGCCGGTATATGTTTGACCGCATCAAGACGAAAACCGTCGCATTGTGTTTGTTCCATCACCCAGCGCGCCCAGTATTTAATCTCTTCCGTCACGGCATGATTGCGGAAATCGATATTCTCGCCCATCAGATAATCGAAATTACCTAACTCATCATCAACCTGATCGTTCCAGCCTTCGCCGGTGTAGTCGTTAACAATTTTAAATATGCCATCTTCATCAGGATTTTCGATATGGTCGATACCGCTAAAACATTTGAAATCCCAGATAAACTGCGAGTATTGCCCGGCACGAGCGGGGAAGGTGTAACGCGTCCAGCCTTCGCACTCAATGATTTCTTCGTCAATTTGCGTACGGTCATCAGCATTTACACGCTGCACGCGAATAGCTTCTTTTTCATCCGCGCCCATTTTGTGGTTGACTACCACATCCAACAGCACCGCAATGTCATTACGTTTCAGAGCGTCAATGGCGGCCAGCAGTTGTGCTTTATCGCCATATTTAGTAGGGATGCTGCCTTTCTGATCAAACTCGCCTAAATCAAATAAATCATAGGAGTCGTAGCCGACCGAATACCCGCCCGATGCGCCTTTATAGGCGGGCGGCAACCAGACCATATTGATACCAATATCATTAAAACCGTCGGCGCGCTCGGCCAGTTCAGGCCAGAGCTTACCGCCTTCCGGGTAATACCAGTGAAAACATTGTAACAGCGTGGGATTACGCATTCTTCGACTCCATTCAAGGGGAACATTAGAAGCGTAGCCGTAATCAGATTATTCGCGAGCCATTAGCTCGTTAAGATTCACGAGAAGTTATCTTGCGGAGCCAGCACAAAGCCGCCCTGATCGCCATAGGCACTTAACACCGATTTTTGCACCGATGACTGACCGACCAGTTTCGCCAGTTCATTCATCCGAATCTGTAATAACTGCTTTACCTTGCTTTCGTTATCGAGAATCAGGCGCAGCATCGGGCGGAGCTGCTCCTGCATCGTGGTGGACGGGTCAATCTCATCAGTCAGATGTGCAATCTCCTGCACCGCATTCACATACGCCATTTCGCTGGCGATGAGTTCGTCCCATTGTTCTTCCGTTGCCAGGCGTAACATGAGCTGGCTTTTTTCGACGAGTTGTTGCCAGGCGAAATACAAATGCGGTGCGTGGTTCATCAGACTGGGTCCTGAATCAAAGAAGGGGAGAGTAATGACTCTTTCCAGGCATCGGCAATATTGCGCATTAATGCTTCCACTTCTTCGACTGCGGAGACATCGTTGCGTAAATTGGCTTGCAGCAAACGCCTGACCATATAGCTATAAAGAGCAATCAAGTTTTGGGTTAGTTCGTCTTTGCTCTCTTCATCAAGACTCACCCGCAGTCCGTTCTCAATGATGTTGATCGCTTTTGACAAAGAGACGCCTTTGCCTTGCTGATTGTTGTCCTGCATAAACAGGCGCGCTCTAACCAGTGCGCTTAGCACTCCATCAAATAGCATGGTGACCAGCTGCTGCTGGCTGGCGCTCATTACGGCGCTTTCGACGCCAATTTGTGCATAGGCCTGGGTGCCTTTTGCCGCGTACATAGTATCTCCTGAAGATTATTTCGAGTTGCTATTTGAGGTGTCGAACTGCTGTGTCAGATAGCTACTGGTGGAGTTAAGCGAGTTCATTAACACATCTAATTGGGTGAACTGGGCTTTATAGCGCGTCATTAAGGTATCGATACGCTCACTGGCTGCGTTGTACTGGTCGGTCAAATTATTCAGCGTTTTGCTGACGCCATCTTTTGCGGCCTGGATTATCCCGGTGGAAGAGAGCCAACTGGTCAGGTTGCTACTAATGCCGGTGGTTACCCCTGTACTTTTACCGTCACCTATAAACATTTCACCGATGCCAGTGGCATCTTTTTTTAGCGCCGTTTGCAGTTTGTCGGTCGCGATTTCCAGCTTGCCGGTACTGGCATCGCTGGTAACGCCAATCTGTGCCAGCGTTTTATAGTTTGAACTGCTGTGAGTATTGGCGAGCAAGGTTTTAAGCTGAGTCTGGATGGTACGCAGTGTGGAGTCACCGAGTAATGCGCCATTACTGGAGTCCTGACTTTCTGCTCCGGCATCGACAGCGGTGTATTTGGTTAAGCTACTGAATGTATCCTGCAATGTGTTATAGGCATCCACCCATGCTTTGACCGCATTTTCAGCTTTGGATGTGTCTTTATTGATGGTCAGTGTCTGATTACCGGTGGTGACGTCATTCAGGTTGAGTGTGATATCTTCCAGCGCGTCGCTGATAGTGTTACTGCTGTTTTCAATCTCAACGTTATTGACTGTCAGTTTGGCGTTTTGCGCGGTGACGCTTTCAATCATGCCATTGCTGCTATCACCCGACGTTCCGTTGTAACCCATAAAACTTTCCAGGGCGCTGTCGCCGCTGACGCTAAGTTTCATAGCGTTATCGTTGCCCGTATCGTTAGCGGTGATGGACAGACGATATTCGCCGTTTCCCACATTGATGATACTGGCGCTGACACCAGCTTTGGCGTTGTTAATGGCATCGCGAATGCCGGAAAGTGACGAGTTAGCTGCGCTGATATCAATCGTGACCGGATCTTTACCGCCGCCTTGCTGGATGGTCAGTACGCTATCGCTGGTGGCGATGGCAGCTTTACTGTCTTTTTGACTAATTTTTGTGGTCAGCGTTTGTGCCTGCGCCAGTTGGCTAACGCTAATGGTGTATTTCCCGGCAATCGCGCTGCCCGTGGTGGTGGCGCTGAAAGCCGATGAACTGCTGGTGGTTGAAGTGGCGGTAAATAAATCGGCTTTATTCAGTGCTGTGTTGGCTGTCTGGAAACTCTCTAGTGCACTTTTCAGCGTCCCGTAGGCGCTCAGTTTCGCGGTGTAAGAGCTTTGCTGTTTTGATATCGGCGTCAGGGTAGATTTTTCTGCCGCCTCCAGACTGTCAAGGATGCTGCTTAAGTCCAGCCCCGACCCAACCCCAAGCGTTGAAATACTAGCCATATAAATTCCTTAATCATGCGACGTATAGAACGAATACCGGGGTTATCGGCGTAAGCGGGGCAAAGTTTACGATTTATTTTTTGGCTTAATGACACGAACAGCAACGAGGAAGGGGAGTATTTCGACCGCTAGAAAAAAATTCTAAAGGTTGTGAGTGACCAGACGATAACAGGGTTGACGGCGACGAAGCCGAAGGGTGGAAGCCCAATACTTAAACCGTAGACTTGAAAACAGGAAAATGAATCATGGCACAAGTCATTAATACCAACAGCCTCTCGCTGATCACTCAGAACAACATCAACAAAAACCAGTCTGCGCTGTCGACTTCTATCGAGCGCCTCTCTTCTGGTCTGCGCATTAACAGCGCTAAAGATGACGCTGCGGGCCAGGCGATTGCTAACCGCTTCACTTCTAACATCAAAGGTCTGACTCAGGCCGCACGTAACGCCAACGACGGTATCTCTCTGGCGCAGACCACTGAAGGCGCACTGTCTGAAATCAACAACAACTTGCAGCGTGTTCGTGAACTGACCGTTCAGGCCACTACCGGTACTAACTCTGATTCTGACCTGTCTTCAATCCAGGACGAAATCAAATCCCGTCTCGATGAAATTGACCGCGTATCCGGTCAGACTCAGTTCAACGGCGTGAACGTACTGGCAAAAGATAACACCATGAAGATTCAGGTTGGTGCGAACGATGGTCAGACTATATCCATCGACCTGCAAAAAATCGACTCTTCTACTCTTGGTTTGAACGGTTTCTCCGTTTCTAAAAATGCTCTCGAAACTAGCGAAGCGATCACTCAGTTGCCGAACGGTGAGAATGCCCCAATCGCTGTGAAGATGGATGCGTCTGTTCTGACCGATCTTAACATTACTGATGCTTCTGCTGTTTCGCTGCACAACGTAACTAAAGGTGGTGTCGCAACGTCTACTTATGTTGTTCAGTATGGCGATAAGAGCTATGCAGCATCTGTTGATGCGGGAGGTACAGTAAAACTGAATAAAGCCGACGTAACATATAACGACGCAGCAAATGGTGTTAAGAATGCCACCCAGATTGGTAGTCTGGTTCAGGTTGGTGCTGATGCAAACAATGATGCAGTTGGTTTTGTTACCGTGCAGGGGAAAAACTATGTTGCTAATGACTCATTAGTCAATGCTAATGGCGCTGCTGGCGCTGAAGCAACTAGAGTTACAATTGATGGTGATGGTACTAACCAGGCTAAAATTGAACTTAGCCAAAATGGTGATACTGCTGCAACATCAGAGTTCGCTGGTGCTTCAACCAACGATCCACTGACTCTGCTGGACAAAGCTATCGCATCTGTTGATAAATTCCGTTCTTCTTTGGGGGCGGTACAGAACCGTCTGAGCTCCGCTGTAACCAACCTGAACAACACCACCACCAACCTGTCTGAAGCGCAGTCCCGTATTCAGGACGCCGACTATGCGACCGAAGTGTCCAACATGTCGAAAGCGCAGATTATCCAGCAGGCAGGTAACTCCGTGCTGTCCAAAGCTAACCAGGTACCGCAGCAGGTTCTGTCTCTGCTGCAGGGTTAATCGTCGTAACCTGATTAACTGAGACTGACGGCAACGCCAAATTGCCTGATGCGCTGCGCTTATCAGGCCTACAAGGAGAATTGCAATCTATTGAATTTGCACATTTTTGTAGGCCGGATAAGGCGTTTACGCCGCATCCGGCAACATCAAGCGCAATTTGTCAGCAACGTGCTCCCCCGCCACCGGCGGGGTTTTTTCTGTCCGCAATTTACCGGTAACCCCCAAATAACCCCTCATTTCACCCACTAATCGTCCGATTAAAAACCCTGCAGAAACGGATAATCATGCCGATAACTCATATAACGCAGGGCTGTTTATCGTGAATTCACTCTATACCGCTGAAGGTGTAATGGATAAACACTCGCTGTGGCAGCGTTATGTCCCGCTGGTGCGTCACGAAGCATTGCGCCTGCAGGTTCGACTGCCCGCGAGCGTGGAACTTGACGATCTGCTACAGGCGGGCGGCATTGGGTTACTTAATGCCGTCGAACGCTATGACGCCCTACAAGGAACGGCATTTACAACTTACGCAGTGCAGCGTATCCGTGGCGCTATGTTGGATGAACTTCGCAGCCGTGACTGGGTGCCGCGCAGCGTGCGACGCAACGCGCGTGAAGTGGCACAGGCAATAGGGCAACTGGAGCAGGAACTTGGCCGCAACGCCACGGAAACTGAGGTAGCGGAACGTTTAGGGATCGATATTGCCGATTATCGCCAAATGTTGCTCGACACCAATAACAGCCAGCTCTTCTCCTACGATGAGTGGCGCGAAGAGCACGGCGATAGCATCGAACTGGTTACTGATGATCATCAGCGAGAAAACCCGCTACAACAACTGCTGGACAGTAATCTGCGTCAGCGGGTGATGGAAGCCATCGAAACGTTGCCGGAGCGCGAAAAACTGGTATTAACCCTCTATTACCAGGAAGAGCTGAATCTCAAAGAGATTGGCGCGGTGCTGGAGGTCGGGGAATCGCGGGTCAGTCAGTTACACAGCCAGGCTATTAAACGGTTACGCACTAAACTGGGTAAGTTATAACGTCAGTAAATGCCGCACTTTAACTTTGACTACCAGGAGTTCTTAATGATGGTGCAGCACCTGAAAAGACGGCCATTAAGCCGCTATCTTAAAGACTTTAAACACAGCCAGACCCATTGCGCGCATTGCCGTAAATTACTCGATCGCATTACCTTAGTTCGCGACGGCAAAATAGTGAATAAAATCGAGATTTCCCGCCTGGACACGCTGCTTGATGAAAATGGCTGGCAAACGGAACAAAAATCATGGGCGGCATTGTGCCGATTTTGCGGTGATTTACATTGCAAAACGCAGAGTGATTTTTTCGATATTATCGGCTTTAAGCAATTTCTTTTTGAGCAAACTGAAATGAGCCCTGGTACGGTGCGTGAATATGTCGTTCGTCTGCGCCGTTTGGGGAATCATCTACATGAGCAAAATATTTCCCTCGATCAGCTGCAGGACGGTTTCCTTGATGAAATCCTCGCCCCGTGGCTGCCCACCACCAGCACCAACAATTACCGCATCGCATTACGGAAGTATCAACACTATCAGCGTCAAACGTGTACCGGACTTGTGCAGAAATCCTCCAGCCTGCCTGTTTCTGATATATATTAAATAAGAATAAGATGTAGCGGAGTTGTTTTTGTGTTTACAAACAATGGCTCTACACTGCAAACAGACATAACAACATTCGGGGTGAATATGAAATTAGCACATCTGGGACGTCAGGCATTGATGGGTGTGATGGCCGTGGCGCTGGTTGCGGGCATGAGCGTTAAAAGTTTTGCAGATGAAGGTCTGCTTAATAAAGTCAAAGAGCGCGGCACGCTGCTGGTAGGTCTGGAAGGAACTTATCCGCCGTTCAGTTTTCAGGGGGATGACGGCAAATTAACCGGTTTTGAAGTGGAATTTGCCCAACAGCTGGCAAAACATCTTGGCGTTGAGGCGTCCCTAAAACCGACCAAATGGGACGGTATGCTGGCGTCGCTGGATTCTAAACGCATTGATGTGGTGATTAATCAGGTCACCATTTCTGACGAGCGCAAGAAAAAATACGATTTCTCTACCCCTTACACCATTTCCGGCATTCAGGCGCTGGTGAAAAAAGGTAACGAAGGCACCATTAAAACAGCTGCTGATCTGAAAGGCAAAAAAGTGGGTGTCGGTCTGGGCACCAACTATGAAGAGTGGCTGCGGCAGAATGTTCAGGGTGTCGATGTGCGTACCTATGATGATGACCCGACCAAATATCAGGATCTGCGCGTAGGCCGTATCGATGCGATCCTCGTTGACCGTCTGGCGGCGCTGGATCTGGTGAAGAAAACCAACGATACGCTGGCAGTAACCGGTGAAGCATTCTCCCGTCAGGAGTCTGGCGTGGCGCTGCGTAAAGGAAATGAAGACCTGCTGAAAGCGGTGAATGATGCAATTGCGGAAATGCAAAAAGACGGCACTCTGCAAGCGCTTTCCGAAAAATGGTTTGGTGCTGATGTGACCAAATAATCAGCATAATGACAAAAAAGGGCGCTTTCACTAGCGCCTTTTTTATTTACGCGTTTTCAGCGTGCATAATAAGAAAATCACAACAACACACATCGGAGGCTGTTATGCCACTGCATAATTTAACCCGTTTTCCACGGTTGGAGTTTATCGGCGCGCCAACGCCGCTCGAATATCTGCCGCGCTTTTCTGATTATCTAGGACGGGAAATTTTCATCAAACGGGATGACGTCACCCCCATGGCAATGGGCGGCAATAAATTACGTAAGCTAGAATTTCTCGCGGCAGATGCTCTGCGCGAAGGTGCCGATACGCTGATTACTGCCGGGGCGATCCAGTCTAACCATGTGCGCCAGACTGCCGCAGTCGCTGCCAAACTCGGTCTGCACTGCGTGGCGCTGCTGGAAAATCCTATTGGCACAACCGCAGAAAACTATTTAACCAACGGCAATCGCTTGTTGCTGGATCTGTTCAATACCCAGATTGAAATGTGCGACGCACTGACCGATCCCAATGCCCAACTGGAAGAGCTGGCGACGCGAGTCGAAGCACAAGGCTTTCGCCCGTATGTCATTCCGGTTGGCGGTTCTAATGCTCTGGGCGCGCTGGGTTATGTGGAGAGTGCGCTGGAAATCGCGCAACAGTGTGAAGGGGCGGTTAATATTTCGTCGGTGGTGGTCGCATCGGGCAGTGCCGGAACTCACGCCGGACTGGCTGTTGGGCTGGAACACCTGATGCCTGAAAGCGAACTGATTGGCGTGACCGTGTCGCGTTCCGTTGCCGATCAATTGCCGAAAGTGGTTAACCTACAACAGGCGATTGCGAAAGAACTGGAGCTGACCGCATCAGCGGAAATTTTACTCTGGGATGACTATTTTGCACCTGGCTACGGCGTGCCGAACGACGAAGGCATGGAAGCAGTGAAATTGCTGGCGCGGCTGGAAGGCATTCTGCTTGATCCTGTGTATACCGGAAAAGCGATGGCGGGTCTGATTGACGGTATCAGTCAGAAACGTTTCAAAGATGAAGGGCCGATTCTGTTTATTCATACCGGCGGTGCGCCTGCGCTGTTCGCCTATCATCCCCACGTTTAGCTCCGGAAACGCTCATGCAAGAAAGTATACAACTGGTTATTGATTCCTTGCCGTTCCTGCTGAAAGGGGCTGGGTATACGCTGCAACTCAGTATCGGCGGCATGTTTTTTGGCTTATTACTCGGGTTTATTCTCGCGCTGATGCGCCTGTCGCCAATCTGGCCCGTGCGCTGGCTGGCGCGTTTTTATATCTCTATTTTTCGTGGTACGCCGCTCATCGCACAACTGTTTATGATCTATTACGGCCTGCCGCAGTTTGGCATCGAATTAGATCCCATTCCGTCAGCAATGATTGGTCTGTCGCTGAACACTGCCGCCTATGCCGCCGAAACACTGCGCGCCGCCATTTCTTCTATTGATAAAGGTCAGTGGGAAGCGGCAGCCAGTATTGGTATGACGCCGTGGCAGACCATGCGTCGCGCGATTTTGCCACAGGCGGCGCGTGTGGCGTTGCCGCCGCTGTCGAACAGCTTTATCAGCCTGGTAAAAGATACGTCGCTGGCCGCGACAATCCAGGTGCCGGAGCTGTTCCGTCAGGCACAGTTGATTACCTCGCGTACGCTGGAGGTGTTCACCATGTATCTGGCGGCTTCGCTCATCTACTGGATCATGGCGACTGTGTTATCGACGTTGCAGAACCATTTTGAGAATCAACTTAATCGCCAGGAGAGAGAACCAAAATGAGTGCCATTGAAGTTAAGAACCTGGTGAAAAAATTCCACGGTCAGACGGTGCTGCACGGTATCGACCTCGAGGTAAAGCCTGGCGAAGTGGTGGCAATTATCGGTCCGAGTGGTTCCGGCAAAACCACGTTGCTACGCAGCATAAATCTGCTGGAACAACCGGAAGCGGGAACCATCACCGTTGGCGATATCACTATTGATACTGCACGTTCATTAAGTCAGCAAAAATCGCTGATTCGCCAGTTGCGTCAGCACGTCGGGTTTGTCTTCCAGAACTTTAATTTGTTTCCGCATCGTACGGTGCTGGAGAACATTATTGAAGGGCCGGTGATCGTCAAAGGCGAACCGAAAGAAGAGGCCACGGCGCGCGCTCGCGAGCTGTTGGCGAAAGTTGGGCTGGCCGGTAAAGAAACCAGCTATCCACGTCGTTTGTCTGGCGGTCAACAGCAGCGTGTTGCGATCGCGCGTGCGCTGGCAATGCGTCCTGAGGTGATTTTGTTTGACGAGCCAACGTCGGCGCTGGATCCAGAGCTGGTGGGCGAAGTCCTGAACACCATCCGTCAGCTGGCGCAGGAAAAGCGCACGATGGTGATTGTGACGCACGAAATGAGCTTTGCCCGGGATGTTGCGGACCGGGCGATCTTTATGGACCAGGGGCGGATAGTCGAGCAGGGGGCCGCAAAAGCGTTATTTGCCGATCCTGAGCAGCCTCGCACCCGCCAGTTCCTCGAGAAGTTTCTGCTGCAATAATAAGAAAAAATCAGCCCCGACGATTCGACAGTCGGGGCGGAACGCCATTTCAAGCGTGATAAAACTGTTTAACAAATCAGCATAACTCATTAATAACATAAGAGAATGCGATGGCTTGCAAAAGTAATTCATTGTCTGAATAATATAAATTATATATAAATCTTATTTATGTGATAGTTTGAATTATCATTATAAATGATACTCACTCTCAGGGGCGTTGCGGTTTACTATGCAGGATACGGATTTTTTCAGCTGGCGTCGCACGATGCTGTTGCATTTTCAGAGGATGGAGGCCGCAGAAGAGGTCTACCATGAAATAGAGCTTCAGGCTCAGCTGCTGGAGTACGATTACTATTCGTTATGTGTTCGCCACCCGGTACCATTCACGCGACCTAAAGTGGCTTTCTACACCAATTACCCTGAGGCGTGGGTTAGTTATTATCAGGCAAAAAACTTTCTCGCAATTGATCCGGTGCTGAACCCTGAAAACTTTAGTCAGGGCCATTTAATGTGGAATGATGACTTATTCAGCGAAGCACAGCCGTTATGGGAAGCCGCGCGCGCACATGGTTTACGCCGCGGTGTCACTCAGTATTTAATGCTGCCAAACCGGGCGCTGGGCTTTTTGTCCTTTTCCCGTTGCAGCGCGCGCGAAATACCCATTCTTAGTGATGAACTGCAATTAAAAATGCAGTTACTGGTGCGCGAAAGTCTGATGGCTCTGATGCGTTTAAATGATGAAATAGTGATGACGCCAGAGATGAATTTCAGCAAGCGCGAAAAAGAAATTCTGAGGTGGACGGCGGAAGGGAAGACATCAGCAGAGATAGCGATGATTTTGTCAATCTCTGAGAATACGGTCAATTTCCACCAGAAAAACATGCAGAAAAAAATTAATGCACCGAATAAGACCCAGGTTGCCTGTTACGCGGCCGCTACTGGTTTAATTTGATCTCTTTTCTGTCCTGCGTGCCAGATGCAAAAAACGGCTGAAAGGCACGCTCTCAGCCGGTTTTATATTACTGACGGTAGGCTTGTTTAATTTGCTTAACCGTTTTGGAAAATACTGCAGCCTGGGTTTCGTCTTCGATCAGCGCAAGCTGTTTTTCCATCTTTAACATCACGCGGCCCGCGTCAGCTTGTCCCATCGCCTGCAGCATCAGCGTCAGCATCGCTTTCAGGCAGGAGACTTCATTTGCCAGTTCTTGATTATTCTCGGCAGTAGAAAAATCAGGCGTACTCATTTATTTTCCTCGTCATGTTGCAATGAAAATTTGCGGTGAAAAATGTTAAGGCGGCGGAGTATACCATAAGCTTTGCTAAAAATAGCAGTGGTTGTTTTTTGAGCGTGCCGTCAACGGTGCTATTAAATGCGTTAATATAATGACCAATAAATATTTTTATCATGAATGTTTTTTGCCCGTATTGTTCGGGTTAATTAATGTTACATATTCAGCGGGCTGATTTTCATTTTTGCTGAATAAAGGTAATTTTTGTCACATTTCGTCGCAGGGCTTACTGTGAAACGATCCGGTAAGCCGTTGGTGACGGGCGTGACCATAACTGTGGACAATCGAATTGACAAAAACGAGAGAAAAATCGAATACCCACCATTTTTAACGTTTCAAAGTTGCAATAAAAACCGCTAATATACGAATGACTAACTATCAGTAGCGTTATCCCTATTTCTGGAGATATTCCTTTGATCAACGTTCTACTTGTTGATGACCACGAACTGGTGCGCGCAGGGATACGACGCATTCTGGAAGATATAAAGGGTATAAAAGTCGTTGGAGAGGCATCGTGCGGTGAAGACGCCGTTAAGTGGTGCCGGACAAATGCCGTTGACGTGGTGCTAATGGACATGAGTATGCCGGGCATTGGCGGTCTTGAGGCGACGCGTAAAATCGCGCGTTCCACAGCTGATGTCAAAATCATCATGCTTACCGTCCATACAGAAAACCCTTTACCAGCGAAAGTCATGCAGGCCGGTGCTGCGGGCTACCTCAGCAAAGGCGCGGCTCCGCAGGAAGTCGTGAGTGCGATTCGTTCTGTCTATTCTGGGCAGCGTTACATTGCTTCTGACATCGCTCAACAAATGGCATTAAGCCAGATCGAACCAGAAAAAACAGAAAGCCCATTTGCCAGTTTGTCTGAACGTGAATTGCAGATTATGCTGATGATCACTAAGGGCCAGAAGGTCAATGAGATCTCAGAACAGCTCAATCTCAGTCCGAAAACGGTGAACAGCTACCGCTATCGAATGTTCAGTAAACTAAACATTCATGGCGATGTTGAGCTGACTCACCTGGCAATTCGCCATGGTCTGTGTAATGCGGAGACATTATCAAGTCAGTGAGTGATCAGTTTGACGCAAAAGCGTTTTTAAAAACCGTAACCAGCCAGCCAGGCGTTTATCGCATGTACGATGCTGGTGGTACGGTTATCTATGTCGGCAAAGCGAAAGACCTGAAAAAACGGCTTTCCAGCTATTTCCGTAGCAACCTCGCTTCGCGCAAAACCGAAGCGCTGGTCGCCCAGATCCAGCAAATTGATGTAACGGTTACTCATACAGAAACCGAAGCGCTGTTGCTGGAACACAACTACATCAAACTCTATCAGCCGCGTTACAACGTTTTGCTACGCGATGATAAATCATATCCTTTTATCTTCCTGAGTGGCGATACCCACCCGCGTCTGGCGATGCATCGTGGTGCGAAGCATGCCAAAGGTGAATATTTCGGCCCGTTCCCGAATGGCTATGCCGTACGTGAAACACTGGCGCTACTGCAAAAGATTTTCCCCATTCGCCAGTGCGAAAATAGTGTTTATCGCAATCGCTCGCGTCCGTGTCTGCAATATCAGATAGGGCGCTGTCTGGGGCCGTGCGTTGAAGGGCTGGTGAGTGAAGAAGAATACGCTCAGCAGGTCGAGTATGTGCGCCTGTTTTTGTCTGGCAAAGATGATCAGGTGCTTACGCAACTCATTAGCCGTATGGAAACTGCCAGCCAGAATCTGGAGTTTGAAGAAGCGGCACGTATTCGCGACCAAATTCAGGCGGTGCGACGCGTCACCGAAAAACAGTTTGTGTCCAATACCGGCGACGACCTTGACGTTATTGGTGTGGCGTTCGATGCGGGCATGGCTTGTGTCCACGTATTGTTCATTCGTCAGGGCAAAGTCCTCGGCAGCCGCAGCTATTTCCCGAAAGTGCCTGGCGGTACGGAACTGAGCGAGGTGGTGGAAACCTTCGTAGGTCAGTTCTATTTACAAGGCAGCCAGATGCGCACCTTACCGGGTGAGATCCTGCTCGATTTTAATCTTAGCGATAAAACGCTGCTCGCCGATTCCCTTTCAGAACTGGCGGGACGCAAGATTAATGTGCAAACCAAACCTCGCGGCGATCGGGCGCGTTATCTGAAACTCGCGCGCACCAATGCGGCGACGGCCTTAACCAGCAAACTTTCGCAGCAATCTACCGTTCACCAGCGGCTGACAGCGCTTGCCAGCGTGTTGAAATTGCCGGAAGTGAAGCGGATGGAGTGCTTTGACATCAGCCATACCATGGGGGAACAAACCGTCGCTTCCTGTGTGGTGTTTGATGCTAACGGCCCGCTGCGTGCGGAGTATCGGCGCTATAACATTACTGGCATCACGCCGGGCGATGATTATGCGGCGATGAATCAGGTGCTGCGTCGGCGTTATGGTAAAGCCATTGACGACAGTAAGATCCCGGATGTGATCCTTATCGACGGCGGCAAAGGCCAGCTTGCGCAGGCGAAAAATGTCTTCGCCGAACTGGATGTCTCATGGGATAAAAATCATCCGCTGCTACTTGGCGTTGCCAAAGGAGCAGATCGTAAGGCTGGGCTGGAAACGCTGTTCTTTGAGCCGGAAGGTGAGGGATTCAGTTTGCCACCAGATTCTCCCGCGCTGCATGTTATCCAGCATATTCGCGATGAATCACACGATCACGCGATTGGCGGGCACCGTAAAAAACGGGCGAAGGTCAAAAATACCAGTTCCCTGGAAACTATTGAAGGCGTCGGGCCAAAACGTCGGCAAATGTTGTTGAAATATATGGGCGGTTTGCAAGGTTTACGTAACGCCAGCGTCGAGGAAATTGCAAAAGTGCCGGGTATTTCGCAAGGTCTGGCAGAAAAGATCTTCTGGTCGTTGAAACATTGATGTCTCTGTAGCAACATAGGGGTAATCTTACTGACAACAGATAGTTACCCGTCATTATGCAATTTAATATCCCTACGTTGCTTACACTGTTCCGTGTCATCCTTATCCCATTCTTTGTATTGGTCTTTTATCTGCCTGTCACCTGGTCGCCGTTTGCCGCCGCGCTCATTTTCTGCGTCGCGGCGGTGACTGACTGGTTCGATGGTTTTCTGGCACGCCGCTGGAACCAGAGTACCCGGTTTGGTGCTTTCCTTGACCCTGTCGCAGATAAAGTTCTCGTGGCTATCGCCATGGTGCTGGTAACCGAGCATTACCACAGCTGGTGGGTGACCTTACCGGCAGCAACGATGATCGCCCGTGAAATTATTATTTCTGCGCTACGCGAATGGATGGCGGAGTTGGGTAAACGCAGTAGCGTGGCTGTCTCCTGGATTGGGAAAGTGAAAACCACTGCCCAGATGGTGGCGTTAGCCTGGCTGCTGTGGCGTCCGAACATTTGGGTTGAGTACGCCGGTATTGCACTTTTCTTTGTGGCTGCGGTACTGACTCTGTGGTCAATGTTGCAATATTTGAGCGCTGCGCGTGCAGATTTGCTTGATCAGTGATCGTTTCGGCGCAATTTTCAGCAAACGATCAAAAGTGGTGAAAAATATCGTTGACTCATCGCGCCAGGTAAGTAGAATGCAACGCATCGAACGGCGGCACTGATTGCCAGACGATAATAAAATCAAGTGATTAACTGATTGCTTGATGAATGCGGGAATAGCTCAGTTGGTAGAGCACGACCTTGCCAAGGTCGGGGTCGCGAGTTCGAGTCTCGTTTCCCGCTCCAGTTTAAAAGACATCGGCGTAAGCGGATGTCTGGCTGAAAGGCCTGAAGAATTTGGCGCGTTAACAAAGCGGTTATGTAGCGGATTGCAAATCCGTCTAGTCCGGTTCGACTCCGGAACGCGCCTCCACTTTCTTCCCGAGCCCGGATGGTGGAATCGGTAGACACAAGGGATTTAAAATCCCTCGGCGTTCGCGCTGTGCGGGTTCAAGTCCCGCTCCGGGTACCATGGGAAAGATAAGAATAAAATCAAAGCAATAAGCAGTGTCGTGAAACCACCTTCGGGTGGTTTTTTTGTGCCTGCAACTTGTCGTTACACCCTCCTTAATTTTTAATCACCGGCAAAGCCACTCAAAAAGTATCTCTGATACGGACCGGCATGTAAGATAGGTGCTGGCGAGTTGAGATCCACAAGGAAAAGCGTATGAAAACGGGACCGTTAAACGAAAGTGAGTTGGAATGGCTGGACGATATTCTGACCAAATACAACACTGACCACGCCATCCTTGATGTGGCGGAGCTGGACGGTTTATTGACGGCGGTGTTGAGTTCTCCGCAAGAGATTGAACCGGAACAGTGGCTGGTTGCCGTGTGGGGTGGGGCTGACTATGTGCCGCGCTGGGCGTCAGAGAAAGAGATGACGCGCTTTATGAACCTGGCCTTTCAACATATGGCCGATACCGCAGAGCGTCTGAACGAATTCCCGGAGCAGTTTGAGCCGTTATTCGGCTTGCGAGAAGTCGATGGCAGCGAGCTGACGATTGTTGAGGAGTGGTGCTTTGGCTATATGCGGGGCGTGGCACTTTCTGACTGGTCAACGTTGCCCGATTCGTTAAAACCAGCGCTGGAGGCGATTGCGCTGCACGGTACTGAGGAAAACTTCGAGCGGGTAGAGAAGATGTCGCCAGAAGCGTTTGAAGAGAGCGTAGATGCCATTCGACTGGCGGCGCTTGATCTACATGCGTACTGGATGGCGCATCCGCAGGAAAAAGCTGTTCAGCAACCGATCAAAGCAGAAGAGAAACCGGGGCGTAACGATCCTTGCCCGTGCGGTAGTGGTAAGAAATTTAAGCAGTGCTGCCTGCATTAAGAGGTCAAATTGGGTGTCAGCGTTAATTCTGGCACCCAATAAGGAATTTGAGGCTATCTGATCACCCCACTTCTGGTAACAACCCTGCCGCAATCAAAAATTGCACGCCAATCACAGCAATACCACAGAGAAACACCACCACCAGCGCCGGACGACCACCTTTCACCCGGTAACCCGCCTGAGGATTGTGCTTTCTGCTTTGCCAGGTCAACAGCGAAGGGATAATCAATGCCAGTACCGCCAGCGCCACACCGGCGTAACCCAGCGCCATCACAAATCCTCGTGGATAAAACAGTGCAAACGCCAACGGCGGCAGAAAGGTAATTGCACCAGTTTGCAACCGTCCACCAACGGTATTTGGACGCTGAAACAAATCAGCCAGATAATCAAATAAGCCTAACGCAACGCCGAGAAATGACGTGGCGAGGGCTAAATCAGCAAATAAATGCACCGCCAGTTCAACATGCGGAGAGGCCACCATTTCGCGTAACGCCTGTAACAGCCCGTTTAATCCGGCATGATTAGCCAGCAATCCCATAAAGGTTGTTGAATCAATGCTGCCAAGCGTCGCCACCTGCCAGAAAATATATGCCACCAGGGGGATCGCACTACCGGTTATAAACACCCAGCGTAGCTTACGAATGTTGCCATCCATATAGCTGACAATACTCGGCACACTACCGTGAAAACCAAACGACGTAAAAATCACCGGGATTGCAGACAGTGCCAGCCCCTGTTGCAACGGCAGGGTTAAAAGATTCACTTTGTGAATATGCGGTAGCAGTAGTACCAGCATTACCACCAGAAAAATAATTTTGGCGCTGAACAGAAAACGGTTAAATAAATCGACCAGCGATGTCCCGACACAAACCACGCCACCGGCAACAAAAGTGAACAACAGCACGCCAGCGGTTGCCGACATTGAAATACCTGTCCAGCCGCTGATGCTGGAGGCCAACAATTCACCAGCACCGCTGATGTATGCCGCAGTCAGAGCATACATTAAGAACATCATACTGAAGCCCGTCAGCCACTGACCGTAGCGTCCCAGATAGCGTTTTGCCAGCGTGCCCAGGCCGGTATCTGCCGGAACATGCTGGTACACCTCCAGCAGTAATAGCGCCGTGTAGCACATCAACGCCCAAAGCCCAATCAACAAGATTAACGTGACGCTAAAACCAACACCTGCCGCAGCCAGCGGCATTGCCAGCATGCCTGCGCCAATTGTGGTTCCCGCCACGATAAAAACACTTCCCAGAGTTCTGTTTTTCACGCTTTCTTCTGTCCTGACGATCTTTATGAGTGATATCTGCGGCGCAGGTTAAGGCATAACGGCTGCTTCGTCAAACCGACGTTACATATAGTGTAAATATAAATGTACAATAAAAGCGTTTAGTTCTGCGCTGGCGCAAAGTCTTCATAAGCGGCAATCGCTACGCTAGGCTTTTTTTGAGGAGGAACGATGGACTCTATCCACGGTCATGAAGTGTTAAATATGATGATTGAATCAGGCGAGCAATATACGCATGCCAGTCTGGAAGCAGCAATTAAAGCGCGTTTTGGTGAACAGGCACGTTTTCACACCTGCTCGGCAGAAGGGATGACTGCGGGAGAGCTGGTAGCGTTTCTGGCAGCAAAAGGCAAATTTATACCTTCAGAAGAAGGTTTTTCGACCGATCAGAGTAAGATTTGCCGTCACTGATTTGAAACGGCGGCAGAAAACCTGCCGCCTGAGAGCATTAGTTTTGTGTGTCGAGGGTAGAGAGTTCTTTGTCGATAAAATACAGACCTTCGCCGCTTTTGCCTGCCAGGCTTAATTTATCAATAATCGATTTGAACAGTTTCTCTTCTTCATGCTGCTCAGAAACATACCATTGCAGGAAATTAAATGTTGGGTAGTCCTGATTGGTCATTGCAGCATGAGCCAGTTCGTTAATTTTCTGCGTGATTAATTGTTCGTGTTTATAGGTTTCCTGGAATAATTCATCAAGTGAGGAATATTCAGCAAACGGAGATTCAACGGTATTAATACGCGGTAAATTGCCGGTATCAGTCAGGTAATCAAACAGACGCTGCATATGCGTCATCTCTTCCTGGGCGTGACGGCGCAGAAACGCGGCAGCACCTTCGAAGGTATGATAGCTGCACCAGGCGCTCATTTGCTGATAAAGCAGTGAAGAGTACAGTTCCAGGTTCATCTGCTCATTAAGTTTTTCAATCATTTCTGGTTTCAGCATGATAGTGCTCCACAAAGGTTATATTTGTTGCTGTGGCGTCACTATAATTTGTTATTTTATTATTTGCAAAAGGTAAAATATAAACTTCAATTATTAAAAATACGAATGGGAATAAAACGCATTACCGCTATTTCTTTAATCAGCGAAGATCTCCTCGCTGATTAAAATATTTAGAGAAAGACAGGGAAGGCGGAATGATGGCACTGATATGACAAAGTGAATTCCGTATTCAAACATAAGGAACCCGCAAAAAGGCTACAGTTGCCTACTGGCTGACCAAAGGGGACCGCGTGGGTATAGCCTTCCTGCTGGCATGCGCGATCGGCGATCCCGCGACTGACATAACGATCGGTATGGGCATGCTGCAAAAAAGCCTGGTCATAAACTAACCGTACAATACCTGTTGCCGCGTCAACTTTGCTCACATGGGCTTGGCGAGTAACCGTACACCCCGCCAGCGTTATTAATGAAAGAGTCAGAATCAGAAGTCTCATGGTCCAGCCAGAAGAGTAAGAGAAAGCACTATTTTACGCGTTACAGTGCTGCGACAATGGCCGGAAAAGACGCCTGGCAGGCGCTATTTCTTGCCATCTGTAGGTGTCAGAAATAGGGGGGCTGTTTTTTGATTATCATTTTTATAACATTAAAGGGGTATTTATGTGATTTGCATCACATAAAGATTGATTTTTGTGATGGTTGTCATATTATAAGCGCAAAGACAATAACACCTGTATAACAAATAGTCGGAGTGCCGCGATGAAACTGCGCAAAATCCTGAAAAGTATGTTCAATAACTATTGCAAGACGTTCAAAGACGTACCGCCAGGCAATATGTTCCGATAACAAAAAACCTGCTCCGGCAGGTTTTTTTGTGTCCTGATGACGGTGGATGTGACTATCGCTGAAGATGTGAAGCCGCTACTATAACGGCTTTCAAAATGCTATCAGGAGTTTACGATGTCCCAGCCGCTGAATGCCGATCAGGAACTGGTTTCTGATGTGGTTGCTTGCCAGTTGGTTATCAAACAAATTCTGGATGTTCTCGATGTAATCGCGCCCGTTGAAGTTCGTGAAAAAATGTCCAGTCAGCTGAAGAATATCGACTTTACTAACCATCCCGCCGCCGCAGACCCGGTCACCATGCGGGCAATCCAAAAAGCCATCGCGCTTATTGAACTCAAGTTTACCCCACAGGGTGAATCCCATTAAAAAAACCGCTGCTTCAAACAGATGAGGCAGCGGTTTCTCAAAACCTTCATCGGCGCAATGCATTAGCGCCGATGATGATCAATGCAGCTGGTGTGACACGACATTCAGAACATGTTGGTCGGTCTGCACAGGGCACATACCCGCAAGTTTCGCACTGCGCACTTCATCAAGAATGGTTTGCAGCAACAGACCATCATGCTGCTGTTCTTTTTCCAGATCGCGCAGGAAATTGACGGTTGAATCATCATTCAGTTCTTTCGCTTCATCGGCTAACTGTGCCAACGTACTAGAACGTTGCTCGTATTCTTCCATCGTTTTTTGGAACAGTTCTTCCAGAGAGTTCAGTTTTTCACCGGGAACATCAATGGCTTTAACGATGGGGGTAGCGCCGACACTCTTCATAAAGTTAAACATGCGCATCATTTGGGTCACATTACTCTGTGCCTGGGCGCGAAGGAAAGTGGCGGTGCCGTTCAGACTCTGTTCAGAACACCAGTTACTCAGGTGAAGGTAGAGATTGGATGCGTAAAACTCGCGGTTCATTTGAGAGTTGAGTTTGAGAAGCATTCCAGCGGTTGCCATACCTAATATCCTTATATCCAGAAGTGGAGAGGTGCAAGATAAATCAAAACACCATAATTACTGTTTGCAGAATAATTCCTTTCTGCCGGTCCGAAATGTGATCGTGGAGTCAATTCTGACGATGATCTGAAATAAGAATAACGTCTGAACGGGTATAAGAAAATGCTTAAATCATCAAGTTTATATATTTTTACATTTCATTGATGAAATCAATGTAACTGCAATGAATTTTAATGATAGTGCTTTTTGTATCTTGTTGATATTAATCAATGAATTTGAATTCATGATGAAGTGATGATTTTATAAAACGTTTTTTCATTTTTGCGAGATGGCTCTCATTATACGTGTTCTGTTAATTAATGAGCACAGTGATAATTAATGACGAAATGAATGACGTGCATTTTCCACATCTTTGAGTTGCGGTTATTACACCATTTCAAAAACTCAACGCCAGGTAATGCGGCCTATTGACTGGTTAAAAAGAAGACATCCCGCATGGGTACCAAAGACAACAAGGATTTCCAGGCTAATCTTATGGATTAATCTGCTGTGCATTCGACAATTTGTCTGACAAATTGGCTTTCCCTTATGTCTTTTCCCGCTAAATTTATGCACGTTCTCACTGTAATTCTGCGATGTGATATTGCTCTCCTATGGAGAATTAATTTCTCGCTAAAACTATGTCAACACAGTCACTTATCTTTTAGTTAAAAGGTAATGCTTTGTTTTCCGATTAATTTAACGAATGTCATTCGTTTTTGCCCTACACAAAACGACACTAAAGCTGGAGAGAACCATGCACAAATTTACTAAAGCCCTGGCAGCCATTGGTCTGGCAGCCGTTATGTCACAATCCGCTATGGCGGAGAACCTGAAGCTCGGTTTTCTGGTGAAGCAACCGGAAGAGCCGTGGTTCCAGACCGAATGGAAGTTTGCCGATAAAGCCGGGAAGGATTTAGGGTTTGAGGTTATTAAGATTGCCGTGCCGGATGGCGAAAAAACATTGAACGCGATCGACAGCCTGGCTGCCAGTGGCGCAAAAGGTTTCGTTATTTGTACTCCGGACCCCAAACTCGGCTCTGCCATCGTCGCGAAAGCGCGTGGCTACGATATGAAAGTCATTGCCGTGGATGACCAGTTTGTTAACGCCAAAGGTAAGCCAATGGATACCGTTCCGCTGGTGATGATGGCGGCGACTAAAATTGGCGAACGTCAGGGCCAGGAACTGTATAAAGAGATGCAGAAACGTGGCTGGGATGTCAAAGAAAGCGCGGTGATGGCGATTACCGCCAACGAACTGGATACCGCCCGCCGCCGTACTACGGGATCTATGGATGCGCTGAAAGCGGCCGGATTCCCGGAAAAACAAATTTATCAGGTACCTACCAAATCTAACGACATCCCGGGGGCATTTGACGCTGCCAACTCAATGCTGGTTCAACATCCGGAAGTTAAACATTGGCTGATCGTCGGTATGAACGACAGCACCGTGCTGGGCGGCGTACGCGCGACGGAAGGTCAGGGCTTTAAAGCGGCCGATATCATCGGCATTGGCATTAACGGTGTGGATGCGGTGAGCGAACTGTCTAAAGCACAGGCAACCGGCTTCTACGGTTCCCTGCTGCCAAGCCCGGACGTACATGGCTATAAATCCAGCGAAATGCTTTACAACTGGGTAGCAAAAGACGTTGAACCGCCAAAATTTACCGAAGTTACCGACGTGGTACTGATCACGCGTGACAACTTTAAAGAAGAACTGGAGAAAAAAGGTTTAGGCGGTAAGTAATTTGCCGGAAAAATTCCCCTCTGCATGATGCAGAGGGGGTGTGAACGACCAGTGATTCACGGAGACGTTATGCAACAGTCTACCCCGTATCTCTCATTTCGCGGCATCGGTAAAACGTTTCCCGGCGTTAAGGCGCTGACGGATATTAGTTTTGACTGCTATGCCGGTCAGGTTCATGCGTTGATGGGTGAAAATGGCGCAGGAAAATCAACTCTCTTAAAAATCCTCAGCGGCAACTATGCGCCAACCACGGGTTCTGTAGTGATTAATGGGCAGGAAATGTCCTTTTCCGACACGACCGCAGCACTTAACGCGGGCGTGGCGATTATTTACCAGGAACTGCATCTCGTGCCGGAAATGACCGTCGCGGAAAACATCTATCTCGGCCAGCTGCCGCATAAAGGCGGCATTGTGAATCGCTCATTGCTGAATTATGAGGCGGGTTTACAACTTAAACATCTTGGTATGGATATTGACCCGGACACGCCGCTGAAATATCTCTCCATTGGTCAGTGGCAGATGGTTGAAATCGCCAAAGCGCTGGCGCGTAACGCCAAAATTATCGCCTTTGATGAGCCAACCAGCTCCCTCTCTGCCCGTGAAATCGACAATCTTTTCCGCGTTATTCGTGAACTGCGAAAAGAGGGGCGGGTAATCTTATACGTTTCTCACCGTATGGAAGAAATATTTGCCCTCAGCGATGCCATTACTGTCTTTAAAGATGGACGTTATGTCAAAACCTTTACCGATATGCAGCAGGTTGACCACGACGCGCTGGTGCAGGCGATGGTCGGGCGCGACATTGGCGATATCTACGGCTGGCAACCGCGTAGTTATGGCGAGGAGCGCCTACGTCTTGATGCTGTGAAAGCACCAGGCGTGCGTACGCCAATAAGTCTGGCGGTTCGCAGTGGTGAAATTGTTGGGCTGTTTGGTCTGGTAGGGGCGGGGCGTAGCGAATTAATGAAAGGCATGTTTGGCGGGACGCAAATCACCGCCGGTCAGGTTTATATCGACCAACAGCCGATCGATATTCGTAAACCGAGCCACGCCATTGCCGCAGGCATGATGCTCTGCCCGGAAGATCGCAAAGCGGAAGGCATTATTCCCGTGCACTCCGTTCGCGACAATATCAACATCAGTGCCAGACGTAAACATGTGCTCGGCGGTTGTGTAATCAACAACGGTTGGGAAGAAAACAATGCCGATCACCACATTCGTTCGCTCAACATCAAAACGCCGGGCGCGGAGCAACTGATCATGAATCTCTCAGGCGGAAATCAGCAAAAAGCCATTCTGGGCCGCTGGTTATCGGAAGAGATGAAGGTCATTTTGCTGGATGAACCTACGCGCGGCATTGATGTTGGCGCTAAGCACGAAATATATAACGTAATTTATGCGCTGGCGGCGCAGGGCGTGGCGGTGCTGTTTGCCTCCAGCGACTTACCTGAAGTCCTCGGCGTTGCCGACCGGATTGTGGTGATGCGGGAAGGTGAAATCGCCGGTGAATTGTTACACGAGCAGGCAGATGAGCGTCAGGCACTGAGCCTTGCGATGCCTAAAGTCAGCCAGGCTGTTGCCTGAGTAAGGAGAGTATGATGTCTTCTGTTTCTACATCGGGGTCTGGCGCACCTAAGTCGTCATTCAGCTTCGGGCGTATCTGGGATCAGTACGGCATGCTGGTGGTGTTTGCGGTGCTCTTTATCGCCTGTGCCATTTTTGTCCCAAATTTTGCCACCTTCATTAATATGAAAGGGTTGGGCCTGGCAATTTCCATGTCGGGGATGGTGGCTTGTGGCATGTTGTTCTGCCTCGCTTCCGGTGACTTTGACCTTTCTGTCGCCTCCGTAATTGCCTGTGCGGGTGTCACCACGGCGGTGGTTATTAACCTGACTGAAAGCCTGTGGATTGGCGTGGCAGCGGGGTTGTTGCTGGGCGTTCTCTGTGGCCTGGTCAATGGCTTTGTTATCGCCAAACTGAAAATAAATGCTCTGATCACGACATTGGCAACGATGCAGATTGTTCGAGGTCTGGCGTACATCATTTCAGACGGTAAAGCGGTCGGTATCGAAGATGAAAGCTTCTTTGCCCTTGGTTACGCCAACTGGTTCGGTCTGCCTGCGCCAATCTGGCTCACCGTCGCGTGTCTGATTATCTTTGGTTTGCTGCTGAATAAAACCACCTTTGGTCGTAACACCCTGGCGATTGGCGGGAACGAAGAGGCCGCGCGTCTGGCGGGTGTACCGGTTGTTCGCACCAAAATTATTATCTTTGTTCTCTCAGGCCTGGTATCAGCGATAGCCGGAATTATTCTGGCTTCACGTATGACCAGTGGGCAGCCAATGACGTCGATTGGTTATGAGCTGATTGTTATCTCCGCCTGCGTTTTAGGTGGCGTTTCTCTGAAAGGTGGCATCGGAAAAATCTCATATGTGGTGGCGGGTATCTTAATTTTAGGCACCGTGGAAAACGCCATGAACCTGCTTAATATTTCTCCTTTCGCGCAGTACGTGGTTCGCGGCTTAATCCTGCTGGCAGCGGTGATCTTCGACCGTTACAAGCAAAAAGCGAAACGCACTGTCTGATGCTTTTTTCTGCAACAATTTAGCGTTTTTTCCCACCATAGCCAACCGCCATAACGGTTGGCTGTTCTTCGTTGCAAATGGCGACCCCCGTCACACTGTCTATACTTACATGTCTGTAAAGCGCGTTCTGCGCAACACAATAAGAAAAGAGAAGGAGGAGAACCGGGTGACAGAACCGTTAACCGAAACCCCTGAACTATCCGCGAAATATGCCTGGTTTTTTGATCTCGATGGAACGCTGGCGGAAATCAAACCGCATCCCGATCAGGTCGTCGTGCCTGACAACATTCTGCAAGGACTACAGCTACTGGCAACCGCAAGTGATGGTGCATTGGCATTGATATCAGGGCGCTCAATGGTGGAGCTTGACGCACTGGCAAAACCTTATCGCTTCCCGTTAGCGGGCGTGCATGGGGCGGAGCGCCGTGACATCAATGGTAAAACACATATCGTTCATCTGCCGGATGCGATTGCGCGTGATATTAGCGTGCAACTGCATACGGTCATCGCCCAGTATCCCGGTGCGGAGCTGGAGACGAAAGGGATGGCCTTTGCGCTGCATTATCGTCAGGCTCCGCAGCATGAAGACGCATTAATGACATTAGCGCAACGTATTACTCAGATCTGGCCACAAATGGCGTTACAGCAGGGAAAGTGTGTTGTCGAGATCAAACCGAGAGGTACCAGTAAAGGTGAGGCGATTGCAGCTTTTATGCAGGAAGCTCCCTTTATCGGGCGAACGCCCGTATTTCTGGGCGATGATTTAACCGATGAATCTGGCTTCGCAGCCGTTAACCGGCTGGGCGGAATGTCAGTAAAAATTGGCACAGGTGCAACTCAGGCATCATGGCGACTGGCGGGTGTGCCGGATGTCTGGAGCTGGCTTGAAATGATAACCACCGCATTACAACAAAAAAGAGAAAATAACAGGAGTGATGACTATGAGTCGTTTAGTCGTAGTATCTAACCGGATTGCACCACCAGACGAGCACGCCGCCAGTGCCGGTGGCCTTGCCGTTGGCATACTGGGGGCACTGAAAGCCGCAGGCGGACTGTGGTTTGGCTGGAGTGGCGAAACAGGGAATGAGGATCAGCCGCTAAAAAAGGTGAAAAAAGGTAACATTACGTGGGCCTCTTTTAACCTCAGCGAACAGGACCTTGACGAATACTACAACCAATTCTCCAATGCCGTTCTCTGGCCCGCTTTTCATTATCGGCTCGATCTGGTGCAATTTCAGCGTCCTGCCTGGGACGGCTATCTACGCGTAAATGCGTTGCTGGCAGATAAATTACTGCCGCTGTTGCAAGACGATGACATTATCTGGATCCACGATTATCACCTGTTGCCATTTGCGCATGAATTACGCAAACGGGGAGTGAATAATCGCATTGGTTTCTTTCTGCATATTCCTTTCCCGACACCGGAAATCTTCAACGCGCTGCCGACATATGACACCTTGCTTGAACAGCTTTGTGATTATGATTTGCTGGGTTTCCAGACAGAAAACGATCGTCTGGCGTTCCTGGATTGTCTTTCTAACCTGACCCGCGTCACGACACGTAGCGCAAAAAGCCATACAGCCTGGGGCAAAGCATTTCGAACAGAAGTCTACCCGATCGGCATTGAACCGAAAGAAATAGCCAAACAGGCTGCCGGGCCACTGCCGCCAAAACTGGCGCAACTTAAAGCGGAACTGAAAAACGTACAAAATATCTTTTCTGTCGAACGGCTGGATTATTCCAAAGGTTTGCCAGAGCGTTTTCTCGCCTATGAAGCGTTGCTGGAAAAATATCCGCAGCATCATGGTAAAATTCGTTATACCCAGATTGCACCAACGTCGCGTGGTGATGTGCAAGCCTATCAGGATATTCGTCATCAGCTCGAAAATGAAGCTGGACGAATTAATGGTAAATACGGGCAATTAGGCTGGACGCCGCTTTATTATTTGAATCAGCATTTTGACCGTAAATTACTGATGAAAATATTCCGCTACTCTGACGTGGGCTTAGTGACGCCACTGCGTGACGGGATGAACCTGGTAGCAAAAGAGTATGTTGCTGCTCAGGACCCAGCCAATCCGGGCGTTCTTGTTCTTTCGCAATTTGCGGGAGCGGCAAACGAATTAACGTCGGCGTTAATTGTTAACCCCTACGATCGTGACGAAGTTGCAGCTGCGCTGGATCGTGCATTGACTATGTCGCTGGCGGAACGTATTTCCCGTCATGCAGAAATGCTGGACGTTATCGTGAAAAACGATATTAACCACTGGCAGGAGTGCTTCATTAGCGACCTAAAGCAGATAGTTCCGCGAAGCGCGGAAAGCCAGCAGCGCGATAAAGTTGCTACCTTTCCAAAGCTTGCGTAGGAGCGGTTAATCTCCCGTAAGTGGAACTAACAGCACATCGACCTCACTTGAGGCAATAACTCTTTTCGCCGAGCAGGATGCTCGCGAAAAGAAACTGTGATTGTGATTACCGCAAATCACCAAATCGAAATGATGCTTGTGACATACTTCCAGAATATGTTCGCTTAACTCACCGTAGGCAATAAACGTCTTGTCAACGGGATACCCCGCATCCTGAATTAACTTATCAAGAAAGCTTTGCGTTTCTTCCTGCATCACGCTGCGTAAATCTTCAAGCATCGGCGCAGCTAATTGATTGTACATTTCCGGGTCGGAAGCGAGAGTAATTAAACTGATGTGTCCCTTTACTGGCCTGGCGATAGATACCGCTTTTGCCAGCAGTTGCTGACTTTCCGGTGTAACCGCAACAGCGACAAGAATATTGCTATAGCTCATAACCTGTTCCTTATTCTGTGAACTTCAGGTGACATTAAAGCTTTACTCCTAATGGAGAAACGACGCAATCCCAACTCGGTCAAACAGGTAAATATTAGTCTGATTATTAGTAAAGACAATTAATCAATCACTCCCGGTGATCATATAATTTCAAATGTAATTATAAGAAAATAGTGTACTGATTCTCCGCATTAAACAAGTGGTTAATATATATAAAACATTTCATTAACATTAAGTTGATTGTTGCCTTTCTTTGTATTTAATTAGTTTGTTGTGCGGTAAGTGTCTGTTTAAAAATAGCTTATCTGGTATTGCATGAAAGTGATTATTTATAGCAGATGATTATTTACGGTGAGTTATTTTGACTGTGCGCAACATCCCATTTCGATTATTCCTGTTTCATTTTTGCTTGCTAGCGTAGCGAAAAACTTTTTAACAGATTGAAATACACCCAAAACAAAAGTATGACTTATACATTTATGTTAAGTAATTGAGTGTTTTGTGTGATCTGCATCACACATTATTGAAAATCGCAGCCCCCCTCCGTTGTATGTGCGTGTAGTGACGAGTACAGTTGCGTCGATTTAGGAAAAATCTTAGATAAGTGTAAAGACCCATTTCTATTTGTAAGGACATATTAAACCAAAAAGGTGGTTCTGCTTATTGCAGCTTATCGCAACTATTCTAATGCTAATTATTTTTTACCGGGGCTTCCCGGCGACATCACGGGGTGCGGTGAAACCGCATAAAAATAAAGTTGGTTATTCTGGGTGGGAATAATGCATACCTCCGAGTTGCTGAAACACATTTATGACATCAACTTGTCATATTTACTACTTGCACAGCGTTTGATTGTTCAGGACAAAGCGTCCGCTATGTTTCGTCTCGGCATAAATGAAGAAATGGCGACAACGTTAGCGGCACTGACTCTTCCGCAAATGGTTAAGCTGGCAGAAACCAATCAACTGGTTTGTCACTTCCGTTTTGACAGCCACCAGACGATTACTCAGTTGACGCAAGATTCCCGCGTTGACGATCTCCAGCAAATTCATACCGGCATCATGCTCTCAACACGCTTGCTGAATGATGTTAATCAGCCTGAAGAAGCGCTGCGCAAGAAAAGGGCCTGATCATGAGTGAAAAAAGCATTGTTCAGGAAGCGCGGGATATTCAGCTGGCAATGGAATTGATCACCCTGGGCGCTCGTTTGCAGATGCTGGAAAGCGAAACACAGTTAAGTCGCGGACGCCTGATAAAACTTTATAAAGAACTGCGCGGAAGCCCACCGCCGAAAGGCATGCTGCCATTCTCAACCGACTGGTTTATGACCTGGGAACAAAACGTTCATGCTTCGATGTTCTGTAATGCATGGCAGTTTTTACTGAAAACCGGTTTGTGTAATGGCGTCGATGCGGTGATCAAAGCCTACCGTTTATACCTTGAACAGTGCCCACAAGCAGAAGAAGGACCACTGCTGGCATTAACCCGTGCCTGGACATTGGTGCGGTTTGTTGAAAGTGGATTACTGCAACTTTCCAGCTGCAACTGCTGCGGCGGCAATTTTATTACCCACGCTCACCAGCCTGTTGGCAGCTTTGCCTGCAGCTTATGTCAACCGCCATCCCGGGCAGTAAAAAGACGTAAACTTTCCCAGAATCCTGCCGATATTATCCCACAACTGCTGGATGAACAGAGAGTACAGGCTGTTTAACTGATACGGTGAGGCGCAACATTCCAGCAGCGGTAACGACGTACCGCTGCTTTTTTTTGCCCCAATCGCGCGTTAACGCCTGACGACTGAACATCCTGTCATGGTCAACAGTGGAAGGATGATGTCGTGCTTATCTTATTAGGTTACCTGGTTGTTCTCGGTACAGTTTTCGGCGGTTATTTGATGACCGGTGGAAGCCTTGGAGCACTCTATCAACCCGCTGAACTGGTGATTATTGCCGGTGCAGGGATTGGGTCGTTTATCGTCGGCAATAATGGCAAAGCGATTAAAGGCACGCTGAAGGCGCTGCCGTTGCTGTTTCGTCGCTCCAAATACACCAAAGCAATGTATATGGATCTGCTGGCTCTGCTTTATCGGTTGATGGCGAAATCGCGGCAGATGGGGATGTTTTCGCTGGAACGTGATATTGAAAATCCCCGTGAGAGCGAGATCTTCGCCAGCTACCCACGCATCCTCGCGGATAGCGTCATGCTTGATTTTATCGTCGATTATCTGCGTCTGATTATCAGCGGTCATATGAACACCTTCGAAATCGAAGCCCTGATGGATGAAGAGATTGAGACGCACGAAAGCGAGGCAGAAGTCCCGGCGAACAGTCTGGCGCTGGTCGGGGACTCACTTCCGGCGTTTGGTATTGTCGCGGCTGTAATGGGGGTCGTTCACGCGTTAGGTTCAGCCGATCGTCCTGCCGCCGAGCTGGGTGCGCTTATCGCACATGCGATGGTGGGGACTTTCCTCGGCATTTTATTGGCTTACGGATTTATTTCCCCATTAGCGAGTGTTTTACGTCAGAAAAGCGCCGAAACCAGCAAAATGATGCAGTGCGTCAAAGTCACTCTGCTTTCTAATCTGAACGGTTACGCACCGCCTATCGCCGTTGAGTTTGGTCGCAAAACGCTCTATTCCAGCGAACGTCCGTCGTTTATTGAACTGGAAGAGCATGTGCGTGCGGTGAAAAATCCGCAACAACAGACGACAACCGAGGAAGCATGAAGAATCAAGCGCATCCGATTATTGTCGTCAAACGACGCAAAGCCAAAAGCCACGGGGCAGCACATGGATCGTGGAAGATTGCTTATGCCGACTTTATGACTGCGATGATGGCCTTTTTTCTGGTGATGTGGCTGATCTCCATCTCCAGCCCAAAAGAGCTGATTCAGATTGCGGAGTACTTCCGGACTCCACTGGCGACTGCGGTTACGGGCGGCGATCGCATTTCTAATAGTGAAAGCCCAATTCCCGGCGGTGGTGATGATTACACCCAAAGCCAGGGGGAAGTGAATAAGCAGCCGAACATCGAAGAGCTGAAAAAACGCATGGAGCAAAGTCGATTGCGGAAATTGCGGGGTGATCTCGACCAGTTGATAGAGTCCGATCCGAAACTGCGGGCGTTACGTCCCCATCTCAAAATCGATCTGGTCCAGGAAGGTCTACGTATTCAGATCATCGATAGCCAGAATCGCCCGATGTTTAGAACCGGCAGTGCCGATGTCGAACCCTATATGCGCGACATTCTGCGTGCCATTGCGCCTGTACTGAACGGTATTCCCAACCGTATTAGCCTTTCAGGTCATACCGATGATTTCCCCTACGCCAGCGGTGAGAAAGGATATAGCAACTGGGAGCTTTCTGCCGATCGGGCCAATGCATCCCGCCGCGAACTGATGGTCGGAGGGTTGGATAGCGGCAAAGTGTTACGTGTCGTCGGCATGGCGGCAACGATGCGCTTAAGCGATCGCGGACCTGATGATGCCGTCAACCGTCGCATCAGCCTGCTGGTACTGAACAAACAAGCCGAACAGGCCATTTTGCATGAAAACGCCGAAAGCCAGAATGAGCCAGTAAGCGCCCTGGAAAAACCTGAGGTTGCACCACAGGTCAGTGTTCCCACAATGCCATCAGCCGAACCGAGGTGACAGCGTGAGCATGGATATAAGCGATTTTTATCAGACATTTTTTGATGAAGCGGACGAACTGTTGGCTGACATGGAGCAGCATTTGCTGGTTTTGCAGCCGGAAGCGCCAGATGCCGAACAATTGAATGCCATCTTTCGGGCTGCCCACTCGATCAAAGGAGGGGCAGGAACTTTTGGCTTCAGCGTTTTGCAGGAAACCACGCATCTGATGGAAAACCTGCTCGATGAAGCCAGACGAGGTGAGATGCAACTCAACACCGACATTATCAATCTGTTTTTGGAAACGAAGGACATCATGCAAGAACAGCTCGACGCTTATAAACAGTCGCAAGAGCCGGATGCCGCCAGCTTCGATTATATCTGCCAGGCCTTGCGTCAACTGGCATTAGAAGCGAAAGGCGAAACGCCATCCGCAGTGACCCGATTAAGTGTGGTTGCCAAAAGTGAACCGCAAGATGAGCAGAGTCGCAGTCAGTCGCCGCGACGAATTATCCTTTCGCGCCTGAAGGCCGGGGAAGTCGACCTGCTGGAAGAAGAACTGGGACATCTGACAACGTTAACTGACGTGGTGAAAGGGGCGGATTCGCTCTCGGCAATATTACCGGGCGACATCGCCGAAGATGACATCACAGCGGTACTCTGTTTTGTGATTGAAGCCGATCAGATTACCTTTGAAACAGTAGAAGTCTCGCCAAAAATATCCACCCCACCAGTGCTTAAACTGGCAGCCGAACAAGCGCCAACCGGCCGCGTGGAGCGGGAAAAAACGACGCGCAGCAGTGAATCCACCAGCATCCGTGTAGCGGTAGAAAAGGTTGATCAATTAATTAACCTCGTCGGCGAGCTGGTTATCACCCAGTCCATGCTTGCCCAGCGTTCCAGCGAACTGGACCCGGTTAATCATGGTGATTTGATAACCAGCATGGGGCAGTTACAACGTAACGCCCGTGATTTGCAGGAATCAGTGATGTCGATTCGCATGATGCCGATGGAATATGTTTTTAGTCGCTATCCCCGGCTGGTGCGTGATCTGGCGGGAAAACTCGGCAAGCAGGTAGAACTGACGCTGGTGGGCAGTTCCACTGAGCTCGACAAGAGCCTGATAGAACGCATTATCGACCCGCTGACCCACCTGGTACGCAATAGCCTCGATCACGGTATTGAACTGCCAGAAAAACGGCTCGCCGCAGGTAAAAACAGCGTCGGAAATTTAATTCTGTCTGCCGAACATCAGGGCGGCAACATTTGCATTGAAGTGACCGACGATGGGGCGGGGCTAAACCGTGAGCGAATTCTGGCAAAAGCGGCCTCGCAAGGTTTGACTGTCAGCGAAAACATGAGCGACGACGAAGTTGCAATGCTGATATTTGCACCAGGCTTCTCCACGGCAGAGCAGGTCACCGACGTCTCCGGGCGCGGCGTCGGCATGGACGTCGTTAAACGTAATATCCAGGAGATGGGCGGTCATGTCGAAATCCAGTCGAAGCAGGGGACTGGCACTACGATCCGCATTTTACTGCCGCTGACGCTGGCCATCCTCGACGGCATGTCCGTACGCGTTGCGGATGAAGTTTTCATTCTGCCGCTGAATGCTGTTATGGAATCACTGCAACCCCGTGAAGCCGATCTCCATCCACTGGCCGGCGGCGAGCGGGTGCTGGAAGTGCGGGGGGAATATCTGCCCATCGTCGAACTGTGGAAAGTGTTCAACGTCGCGGGCGCGAAAACCGAAGCCACCCAGGGAATTGTTGTGATCTTACAAAGTGGCGGTCGCCGCTACGCCTTGCTGGTGGATCAATTAATTGGTCAACACCAGGTTGTGGTTAAAAACCTTGAAAGTAACTATCGCAAAGTCCCCGGCATTTCTGCTGCGACCATTCTTGGCGACGGCAGCGTGGCACTGATTGTTGATGTCTCCGCCTTGCAGGCGATAAACCGCGAACAACGTATGGCGAACACCGCCGCCTGAATGAGTAAAAAGGTAACAATATGACCGGTATGACGAATGTAACAAAGCTGGCCAGCGAGCCGTCAGGCCAGGAATTTCTGGTATTTACCCTTGGTGATGAAGAGTACGGTATTGATATCCTGAAAGTGCAGGAGATCCGTGGCTACGATCAGGTAACACGGATTGCGAACACGCCAGCGTTTATCAAAGGCGTCACGAATCTGCGCGGCGTTATTGTGCCGATTGTTGACTTGCGAATTAAGTTCAGCCAGGTGGATGTGGACTATAACGACAACACGGTAGTTATCGTCCTGAATCTCGGACAGCGGGTGGTCGGCATCGTGGTTGACGGCGTTTCAGACGTGCTTTCATTGACGGCGGAGCAAATTCGTCCGGCACCAGAGTTTGCCGTGACGCTTTCAACAGAATATCTCACTGGACTGGGCGCACTGGGCGACCGGATGTTGATTCTGGTGAACATCGAAAAACTGCTGAACAGCGAAGAGATGGCGCTGTTAGATAGCGCGGCGTCAGAAGTGGCGTAATTCTCCCGATTTCCTCAATTGAAATGAACCCGATGATCTGCGCATCGGGTTTTTTATTTCAATTTCGCGGCGGGTGGCATCAGCAATAAAGTTTCCCCCCTTCTTGCCGATAACGAGATCAACTTGTTTTCAGGAAGGTGCCTTATGATTAACCGTATCCGCGTAGTCACGCTGTTGGTAATGGTGCTGGGGGTATTCGCACTGTTACAGCTTATTTCCGGCAGTCTGTTTTTTTCTTCCCTTCACCATAGCCAGAAGAGCTTTGTGGTTTCCAATCAATTGCGGGAACAGCAGGGCGAGCTGACGTCAACCTGGGATTTAATGCTGCAAACGCGCATTAACCTGAGTCGTTCAGCGGTGCGGATGATGATGGATTCCTCCAATCAACAAAGTAACGCCAAAGTTGAATTGCTCGATAGCGCCAGGAAAACATTGGCGCAGGCAGCGACGCATTATAAAAAATTCAAAAGCATGGCACCGTTACCTGAAATGGTCGCTACCAGTCGTAATATTGATGAAAAATATAAAAACTATTACACAGCGTTAACTGAACTGATTGATTATCTTGATTATGGCAATACTGGAGCTTATTTCGCTCAGCCAACCCAGGGAATGCAAAATGCAATGGGCGAAGCGTTTGCTCAGTACGCCCTCAGCAGTGAAAAACTGTATCGCGATATCGTCACTGACAACGCAGATGATTACCGATTTGCGCAGTGGCAACTGGCGATTATCGCGCTGGTGGTGGTATTGATTCTGCTGGTGGCGTGGTACGGCATTCGCCGTATGTTGCTTACTCCGCTGGCAAAAATTATTGCTCACATTCGCGAAATCGCCGGTGGTAACCTGGCGAATACCCTGACCATTGACGGGCGCAGTGAAATGGGCGACCTGGCGCAGAGCGTTTCACATATGCAACGCTCTTTGACTGACACCGTCACTCATGTGCGAGAAGGTTCAGATGCCATCTATGCCGGTACCCGTGAAATTGCGGCGGGCAACACCGATCTTTCCTCCCGTACTGAACAGCAGGCATCCGCGCTGGAAGAAACTGCCGCCAGCATGGAGCAGCTCACCGCGACAGTGAAGCAAAACGCCGATAACGCCCGCCAGGCCTCGCAACTGGCGCAAAGTGCCTCCGACACCGCCCAGCACGGCGGCAAAGTGGTGGATGGCGTAGTGAAAACGATGCATGAGATCGCCGATAGTTCGAAGAAAATTGCCGACATTATCAGCGTTATCGACGGTATTGCCTTCCAGACTAATATCCTCGCGCTGAATGCCGCGGTTGAAGCCGCGCGTGCGGGTGAACAGACGGTTGTATTTAAGGTCCTTGTATGCCACCGCCGCACCGTCGCGTGTGGCGTCCGGCATGCGCTCGAGGTCCCATTCAGGCTTTATGTCAGGTCCGTCTGTAGGATTGTCGGTAGATCCGTCGGGGCGCGTCACGGTGATGTGGGTGTCTGTCAACGTGACGTTGCTTATGTTGTCGCCCGCGAATGTGGCTATGCGGGTATGCCAGCCACGCTCCTCTCCGCCTATGTCGTCAGCCTTGTCGAAGGCTGCATGTCCGGCGATATAGTCAAGATGGAACGTTCCGGTCTTGTCATCGGTGCGTATGGAGAACTCCGCATAGATGCTGTCCACCTCGGTCTCGGGAGTCGATGCGTTGAAAAGGCTCTTGAAATCGCGGTCGGTCATGAATCCTATCCATTTGTATCCGGACTTCGGATAATCCTTGTTGAGCAGTGCGGTGTACTTGTCGTTCGGAACAAGACGGCGTGTTATGACACTCTTATATTCGTCGTCGCCAACGTCGGTACCCGCTTTGGGCACCTGCGTCATCACAATGTCGCCCTCTGCCTTCCATCCGTCAGGAACACAGATACCGAACAGTCCGTAAACATGAAGCACATTGCCGTTGTCGCTTGTGCCGCTTCTCTTCACCACCACCTTACCGTTGAACACACTGTTGGTGACTGCCTCGTGCGGCTGCTCAATAAGTGTGAACTTATAGCACGACACCATTATGAGTGCCGCGATGAATGTAAGGAGGATAGATTTCACCTTCATAGTTTTCAGTTATTTTTTATGTTATTAATTGTTGTATCATCATACGCCATGCGGCAACATGCTTGCTTAAGAATACATCGCACGGGAAAGGGTGGTCGCAGATAACGAGCCGCCGCTTATCTTATACAAAGATAAGAAAAGGGCGGCACAACGGCAAATGAATGCCGAAGTTTTTTCAGAACACGGCATGAACCGAATCAGTTATAAATATGCCACGAAAACGGAAAGCACGGACACTAAACAGCGTGGCTTGCGAGAGAGAAAATAAAGCCGGACATGCGACAGTCATGACGTGAAATAAGGAAAAGCAAAACGTGAGAGGCAACGGTCCGCCTTACTGCTCCGGCATTCAGCGACACCGCCATGCAACACTTTTTAACGCCGATTTAACACGCATACGCAATGAAGCGGCACGTCAGAGCGAAATACGCGAGTATTGCGAGAATACGGATATATCTTTGTATATCAACATATTACACAAAACCACACATTAACACAATCCCTCCTGCCTCCCCGTCGCACCCGTCATTCCATCCGGAAAAGGCTCTTCCAGACGGTGAAAAAGGCTCTTCCGCCCAATGAAAAAGCCTTTCTCATCACCCGGAAAGCACCGTTCCGCCACATCATAAACACCGTTCCGCTGACCGATAAAGCCCGTTCCGCATGACGGAACACCCGTCTATACCTTTTCATCCCGCTTTTCCAACCATATAAAACAGCGGATAAGCGTGTCTTATAACCTGTAATCCGTTATGCAGCGGACAAAAAGCCGTACGGCATTTAACATATGAAAGACACCGTTCGGAGCCGGGACTGTTAAGAAAAGCAAACAAAACCATGCGGACACAACACGTCAGGACAATTCCGACAAACAGCCTCCACGACTCCCGGACGCAAAAAAGGAAACCGTCTCAAAACAGAAAGTGAAACACATAACCTCGCAACACACAAGAAAGAAACATCCCGCGCGTCACTCTTACAACAACGATAAACAAAGACATTCCGCACAATAAGGTCTGCAAACACACCTGAGACAAGTTGCATTTCACGACAAACAGACTCATAAACAAATAAAAACGCCAATCAAAGCGGCAGACTACCGCACAGCAATAAAAATTTTACGCAAATTCAATACGCAAACAGTTCAATATTCAACATAATATTTATAATTTTGCATGATTTTAAGTTAATGCTCACAATATATCATATAATGAAAAATCATTTACTTTATACCGTAATACAACTTTAACGAATACAGTATCCCGTTCAATAACAAAACGGCTTCAACAATCGTTATAATAATTTCCTGAGGAGGCATATTAAATGAGCATAAAGAAATTTCTATACAGGCTGAAATACGGGTTTTACACCATTGAAAGTATAAAGTACATAGCAAATCAAAGGCTTGGAGTAATAACAACAGGATTGGTAGGTGGTCTCATATGCAATATACTAAGCATCATCGGACTAAAATATATGATATCATTAGGAGTTGTACCGCTTTGTACTATCGTGCTTGCTGCATTCTTTCTATTCCTCTATATTACGTACGTAATTTATAAAAAGTACTATGATGACGAGCTTTTTGAGAGGTATATTAAGGTTTTCAAAAGGGAATCATTCATAAGAAAGGCATTATGGTCTGTATCAGCTTATGCCCTGATGGTTGTTTTCTTTGCATATATTACTGTGAGTATTGTGTTGTTCTTTATGTCGTAATAAATTTTCATCACAGCTTTTATGTTTAACATCAAAACTATTACAACGGTAGAATAACAATTTTCTGAGGACATATTAAATGAGTATAGAGAAGTTACTAAATAGGTTGAAATATGGTTTTTATACCATTGAAAGTATCGAGACCAGAGCAGAAAGGAGGATTGGATTTACGACACACGGATTAATCTGCGGCACTATATGCAATTTACTAAGCATCATCGGGCTAAAATATATGATATCATTAGGAGCTGTACCACTTTGTTCCATTGTGCTTGCAGCGTTCTTTCTCGACCTTTATATTATGTACATAATTGATAAAAAATATCTGGATGAAAAGCTTTTTGAGAAGTATATGCCGGTTTTCAAAAGGGAATCATTTGTCAGAAAGACATTATGGGCAGTATCAGCTTATGCCTTGCTGACTGTTGTCTTTGCATATGTTACTGTGAGTATTGGATTGTTCTTTATGTCGTAATAAAGATTTTCAATGATCTACTGTTTAATATCAAAACTTTTACAACGGCAGAATAACAATTTTTTGGAGGCATATTAAATGAGTATAAAGAAATTTCTATACAGGCTGAAATACGGTTTTTACACAATTGAAAGCATCGAACCCAGAGCAGACAGGAGGCTTGGAGTAATAACAACAGGATTGGTAGGTGGTCTCATATGCAATATACTAA
>OGXJ01000259.1_pt1 | contig 41363 bp, 34 predicted proteins | sample 1576231 | NCBI WGS metagenome assembly OGXJ01 (sample SAMEA3541539, study PRJEB24748) | human gut metagenome | biome: human gut; feature: human-associated habitat; material: faeces | place: China | collected 2012
CAATTAATTCCTGTTATAATCAGCGTGTTGTAATAGCGTTTCCAGCTTGTGAGACTCAAGATTTTGCGTCTCTACTTTATATGCCGCGCTTTTTTTATATGCATCCTTTGTGCCTCCACAGTATGAAAAATCGTATGACGCGTAGGTTGCCCGATATCACCGTATGGAATATTACGTTATGTGCATTCCGTATTAATTCATGTGACAAAATAAACAATGCCAACCTCATGATACCGCTCTATTTATTCGCGAACGGCATTTCCGGTGAAAATACGCTGGTTTTGAGCATTTTGTGAAATTATTTGATATACAGCGGTTTACGTATTTGTGTATCACGGAACAGCTGATTCCGTTTTACGAAAAAGCCTTTCCCGTGTTGCGGAAAAGCCCGTTTGGGGTGATGACATGTACCGTTTTGCAGTGCGTAAAAGGCATTTTCATGACTGCGTGTCGCAGTTTCTGTATGTCAAAAATCCTGTTTGGGCTTTTCGGGAACAAATATTCGGTAATCTGGGATATATGAAAATGTATATAGGTAACCACCACACAATGTTTCCGATTCTGTTTTGAGAAATATTTTTGTCAATATTTTTTACTTCCCGTTATGTGTAAATTTTCATTTTAAAAGATATGCCGCTCTATTCTGAACATATGAATGCATCTACTTCTGAAATTATGACAGGTGAAGCTTTTGGTTTATTGCAAAAAGAAAACAGGGCTTATTAATTGGTGTTTATCTGTATAACGATAATAAGTTTTCTTAAATATAGAGTGATGCCGGAGCATCTGTTAATGTCGTTTCATTTCCAGAATTGGAAACGTATTTCCTGCGTCGTCAAACTCATTGCGTTTGAACACCTTGAACCCCATGTGTTCGTAGAATCTACGGGCGTTAGGATTCTGTTCATTGACATCGACAGACTCTATGTCCAATTTATCAAATGCCAGTCTGATGAAAACCTTACCCAATCCCTTCCTGAAACAGTCCGGATGGAGAAATAGCATCTCAATTTTACGGTTTTGCATCCCCATAAAACCGACCGGACGCTGCCGGTCTTCCATCACCCATAGGGTTTCTATTCCACGCAATGCATCTTCGGCTTGTGATGTAAGGCGAATTATATCGTCTTCTGTGAGAAAATGATGGCTCGCACGTACGGATGATTTCCATATGTCCGATAATGTGTCTATCATCATCGGAGTTCTTTTATCCTTTTCAATTTCGAGTACCACGACACCGGATTCATTTATATATATTGTCTGAGATGATTCGTTCATTTTGTTGCTGAGTTAAGATGTTGTAATCAGAATTGCGTTATTCAGTTCGACATATTTACATATATGCCTGTCATCCATTTATTTCCATACAGCAGTGACATCTTTATACCGTTTCCCGCTTTTGCCAGACGAATACAGCTATATCTTCGACAAAAGCGGGAAACAGATTGTATGACAGCACCCGAAACAGGGAGAAGTTATAATGAACTGATTGTGTTTAACTACATGTTCTGTTTATAATAATTCATGTATCACTCAAATCATTATATCCATGTGCTATAAGTCCTCAAGCTTTACTTCCTCCTCTTTAACCGGACGCAGTTCTTTTTTCTCTTTTTTATTATCTTTATGGTTTTCCTTGTTATTATTACTACCACTACTCAAGTTGCTATGTTTTACATTTTCTACGGGAGTTTCACTGTTCTCTGTTACTTCGGTTGTAACCTCAGTACTGTCTGTATCCAGAGTGTCGGTTTTTGCCGTGGCATAGTAACTCGGGCAATTGTACATACTGTATGAAATATCACTGTCTTTGGGCTTACCGAACTTTGCGTGATATTGTTTAAAAGCCGGATCGGAAAGCAGGGAACTAAGGAAGTATCCGCATATAGGCAATGCCGTTCTGCTTCCTTGTCCGAGCGCGCCCGTACGGAAGTGTATGCTTCGGTATTCTCCACCTACCCAGGCTCCAACAACGAGTTTCGGGCTTACACCCATAAACCACGCGTCAGAATGATTGTTTGACGTTCCAGTCTTGCCGCCCCATTCTGTATCGTTGTATTTTCCGACATATCCCCATAGGCTTTGTGAAGTACCTCCCGGTTCTCTCAGTCCTCCGAGGAGCATCTGTTGCATAAGGAATGCGGACTTATACGGAATGACCTGTGTTTCTTCAGTAGGACAGGTGTAAACTTCTTTGCCATCCTTGTCTATTATTTTCACAACAAGTACAGGTGCGACATGTTTGCCGTCGTTCGAAACAGTGCAATATGCATTGGTCAACTCCAAAAGATTAACATCGCTTGAGCCGAGTGCAAGCGACGGTGCATCGTCAAGCGGACTTTGAATACCCATCTTGTTCGCTGTTTCAATGATTCTTTTTATACCCATCTCCTGTCCGAGTCTGACGGCAATGGAATTGATGCTTCTTGCGAATGCGCTCTTTAACGGCATGGAGTCTCCTGTGAAATATCCATTTGCATTTGACGGAGTCCATTTCACGACATCTTTTTTCTGCTTGTCATAAACCTCCATGCTGAAGTACTCGTCCCTTCTTTTATCACACGGTGTGAGCCCTTGATTCATTGCCTCGGTATATACAAAAAGCTTGAACGTTGAGCCGGGCTGTCTCATGGCTGTTACCTTATCATATTTCCATGAGTTGAAATCAATGTCTCCTACCCATGCCTTAACCGCTCCTGTCTGAGGTTCCATTGCCACAAACGAGCAGTGCATGAATCTTACCATGTAACGTATGGAGTCCATTGTGGACATTTCTTTTTCGATTACTCCTTTGTCATAGTCAAACAGTTTGACTTTATGAGGTTTGTTAAGATAGTATGTTATAGAGTCCGGATTGTTTGGAAACCTTGCAAGGAGATTCTTATATACAGGTTGTTTCTTGGCGATGTCCTCTATAAAATCAGGAATGACCTGGTGTCTCTCGTCTCTCCACGGATCTTCTTTTCCCCAATGATTATTGAAGTTACGCTGTACAATCTTCATCTGTTTCAATGCCGCCTGTTCGGCATAGCGTTGCATACGCGTATCTATTGTTGTGTATATCTTGAGACCATCGTTGTACAAATCATAATTATTCTCGTCACACCAGTCTCTCAAATAATTTGCAACTGCCTCGCGGAAATATAGAGCTTGTCCGTCATAGTTGCTCTCTACACTATAGTTCAGCTTTATTGGTATCTGGCACAAAGAGTCATATTCCACACGCGTTATGTCACCGTGCTTCACCATGTTGCTAAGAACTATGTTACGGCGTTTCAGACTATTATCGGGATTGGCTATGGGATTATAATAGGTTGTTGCCTTCAGCATACCGACAAGCACAGCGACCTGTTCTGTTGTGATATCTGCCGGCGTGGTGTTAAAGTATGTCTTGCATGCAGTCTTTATGCCGAATGCGTTGGAGCCGAAGTCTACCGTATTGGCATACATGGTAAGAATGTCTTTCTTATCGTAAAGATATTCTATCTTTGTGGCGATGATCCATTCCTTGCTTTTCATTATAAGCATTCTTACGCCTGGTATCTTTCCCAACAACCCGGTGGAGTATTGGGTGCGCACCCTGAACATATTCTTGGCAAGTTGCTGGGTTATTGTGGAAGCTCCACGTGCATCATTCCTCAGTATGGCATCCTTGGCAGCGGCAAAAAGACCTATCACGTCAATTCCATGATGACTGTAGAAACGTTCGTCCTCGGTATCGATGAGTGCTTTCCAGAATGCCGGATTTACATCCTCATATTTTACCGGAGTTCTGTTCTCGTTAAAAAACTTGCCAATCAGAACACCGTCTGCACTGTATATTTCGGACGCCTGATTAGTGCTGGGATTCTTTATTTGGGAGAATCCTGGCGATTTTCCGAAAAGCCAGAGAAAGTTCAGATCCACCATACCCAAATATATGATGAATGCAATTATGCATGACGCAAGTCCTACGGCGGCCTTTATATACCATGCTTTGTTTTTATATAAGTTTCTGTACCATTTGAAAATCGATGTGACAGACTGTCTACACCATTGCAGAATGTTCTTAAATATGTTCATTATTGATTATGATTTTGTGCAAATGTACAAAATTTGTTTATTCACATAGATTATTTTCTATATAATTTATGATTTCTTTAATATTGTGTGGGGCAAACCATCTGACTGTATTGTCGTGCTTGAACCATGTCTGCTGTTTTCTGCAATAGCGGCGTGTGTTGCTTTGTATTCGGCGTATTGCCTCATCCAAAGAGATGTTACCGTCAAAATATTCGAACAGTTCCTTATAACCTACTGTGTTTAATGAATTGTAGTGTCTGTAAGGATAAACACGTCTTGCTTCTTCAAGAAATCCTTGACTTAACATATCTATAACCCTTGTATTGATACGGTTATAAATGTACTCACGCTCTGCTGTAAGTCCTATCTTAACAATGTTGAAAGGACGTTCTTTTCGTTGTCTCTTCAGATATGATGAATAGGTATTTCCTGTCATATGACATATCTCGAGTGCATGGATAACTCTGCGGGGATTCTTTTTATCTATAAGTTTCCAATGGTCATAGTCAAGTGTTTTCAGCTCGTCCACAAGAGCCTCAAGCCCTTCGGTTTCAAGGCGTTCTTTCATTATTTTTCTTGTGGTGTCGTCAATTGTCGGTATGTCATCAATACCATTGCATACAGTATCTATGTACATCATACTGCCACCACTCATAAGTGCAATAGGATTCTCTAGAAACATATCGTTCAAGAGAGCCATTACGTCAGCTTCAAACATTGAAGCGTTATAGTAATCTGATATATGAAGGTTTCCTACAAAAAAATGCTTTACTCTCGCCTGTTGTTCTTGGGTAGGTGCCGCAGTTCCAATGGGTATTTCTGCATACATCTGCCGTGAATCCGCATTGATTATCGGAATATTAAAGTGTTCTGCAACTTCTATTGCAACTTTTGTCTTACCAATACCTGTCGGTCCTATAATAACAATGAGAGTATTCATTTAGCGAATGATCCCACGTTTTGATGATTCTACAAAATCTATGATGTATTGTATTTCTTTCGTTATTTGTATGTTTCTTTTTATTTCCAGAATCCCTTCAGCCAGAATCCCTTTGGAATATAACAATCTGTATGCGTTATGGATAAGGTCTATCAGTTCGTTGGAAAAGCCCCTTCTGCGGAGTCCGACAAGGTTTATACCGGCATATCTGATTGGCTCTTTTCCTGCTATAATATATGGTGGAATATCTTGACTGAAACGGCTTCCTCCCTGAATCATAACATATCCGCCTATATGACAGAACTGATGGCATAATACAGCGCCGCTTATGACAGCATTGCTGTCAACGACCACTTCTCCTGCAAATTTTGTTGAATTGCCGATAATCAGATTATCACCAAGGATGCAGTCGTGGGCAACATGCACTGTTTCCATAAGCAGATTGTTGTTTCCTACCTTTGTTGTCCCTTTTGAGGCTGTGCCTCGTGATATTGTCACATTTTCCCTTATGCTGTTTTTATTGCCTATCTCACAGGTTGTTGATTCCCCGCGATATTTCAGGTCTTGCGGTTTTGTGGAAATGCTTGCTCCCGGAAATATCTCATTTTCATTGCCAATACGTGCACCGTTGTGTATTGTCACACTGTTCATCAGGATATTATTGTCACCAATAACTACATCTTTGTCTATACAGCAGAAAGGTCCTATAATATTATTATCTCCAATTTGAGCTTCCGGATGAATGTATGCTAATGGACTTATCTGATTCATTTTTGATATGTTTCTTATTTGTTTTTAACTATCTGGGCTGTAAAAGTTGCTTCTGACGCAATGTGGTCTCCAACAAACACGTAGCCTTTCATTGAAGAGATGCCATGACGCAATGGGGCAAGTAAGTCAACCTTGAATATTAAAGTGTCTCCCGGAACAACCTTCTGTCTGAACTTAACTTCATCTATTTTAATGAAGTATGTTGACCAACGTTCCGGCTCTTCAACAGTGTTAAGTACAAGCAGTCCTCCGCACTGAGCCATTGCTTCGATCTGGAGAACACCTGGCATAACGGGTTCTTGCGGAAAATGTCCGACAAAAAACGGTTCGTTGCTTGTAACATTCTTTATACCGACAATACTTGTCGCACCCAAAGAAATGACTTTGTCGACAAGTTGCATGGGATAGCGATGAGGCAAAAGTTCACGAATGCGTATATTGTCCATTATTGGTGCCTCATTCGGATTGTATATAGGAGCCTGCACTTCATGCTTGCGTATTTCCTTACGCATCTGACGTGCAAATTTATTATTGATTGTATGTCCGGGACGTGTCGCTATAATCCTGCCTTTTATGGGTTTACCTATCAAAGCCATATCACCGATTATATCCAACAGCTTATGGCGTGTGCATTCGTTTTCCCAAACCAATGGTTTATGCTGGATATAGCCTAATTCTGATGCATTACGATGCTCAACTTTAAGCATATCAGCCAATTTGTCCAATCGTTCTTGCGTGGTCTGCTGTTCATATATTACAATGGCGTTGTCCAAATCGCCTCCCTTTATGAGGTTTGCATTTAACAGTGGCTCTATGTCACGTACAAAAACAAAAGTTCTGGCTGGAGCTATCTCTGTTGCAAAATCATTTATCTTGTCTAATGTTGCAAATTGGCTGTTAATGAATTTGGAATTAAAAGAACACATTGCCGTAAGACTGAAGTCATCATCAGGCAGAATGGTGATACATGAACTTCCGTCTTTGATTTCAATCTTATGTCGTATTATATACCAATCTTTGGGGGCGTTGAGTTCCTCTACACCAATTTCCTGTATTTTCTGTATATACATCGCAGCACTGCCGTCAAGAATAGGAAACTCCGGACCGTTCACTTGTATAAAACAGTTGTCTATTCCCAATGCGTAAAGCGCAGCCAATCCGTGTTCAACAGTGGAGATACGTATGTTCCCTTTTCCAAGTACGGTTCCTCTTTGGGTATCTATTACGTTTTCAGCTACGGCATCTATTATTGGCATGCCCTCAAGATCAATACGTTGAATCTTGTATCCGGTGTTTTCCGGAGCGGGATTAAATGTTACCGTCAGACTCAATCCTGTATGCAGTCCTTTCCCACAAAGAGAAAAACTGCCTTTCAGTGACATTTGCTTCAACATAGTATATTTATTTTTTCTTTAATTCGTCTACTTGCTTTTGCAATTCTGCAATTTGTTTATATAATTCCGGCAGCTTACGGAATATTGCCTGTGACTTGAAATACTTATGTGGTTCCATCGGTGGAGTACCTATAAGTTTCTCATTTCCCCTTATGTTACCAGGCACACCGGATTGTGCTCCTAAGAAGGTTTTATCTCCGACAGTAATGTGACCTGCCAATCCTACCTGTCCTCCGAACATACACCATGAGCCTACTTTTGTGCTTCCTGCAATACCAACCTGCGCTGACATAACGGTATTTTCACCTATTTCAACATTGTGGGCCACTTGGACAAGATTATCTATTTTTACACCTTTTCTTATTATAGTTTGTCCCATAGTAGATCTGTCCACACAACTGTTAGCACCGATTTCTACGTTATCTTCTATTTTAACAATTCCAATCTGTGGAATCTTGTCATATCCATCCTGATTTGGAGCGAAGCCAAAACCGTCGGCGCCAATAACACTTCCTGAATGAATCGTTACATTATTTCCGATTTTACAATCATGATATATGGATACATTAGCATATATCAGACAGTTGTCGCCAAAACTAACATTATCTTCAATTACAGAATTGGGATATATCTGACATCCGTCTCCGATTCTGACATTATCTCCAATATAGACAAACGGACCTATATAACAGTCTTTTCCTATCAATGCTTTTGGCGATATACATGCTAAAGAATGTACTCCAGTCTTTCTTGGTTTGCTCGACTCATACAGTTGCAATAACTTTGCTATACATTCATATGCATCCTTGACACGTATCAGCGTTGCTTTTACAGACCGTTCTAATTTAACGTCCTCATTTATAAGAACAACAGATGATTTTGTATCATAAAGATAATGAGTATATTTGGGATTTGAGAGAAAAGATATAGCACCCTCAGTACCTTCTTCTATTTTGGCAAATGTATGTACTGAAGCATTTATATCTCCCTCGACACGGCCTCCAACAAAGTCAGCTATCTGTTTAGCAGTAAATTCCATCTTCCTTTCTTTCTTATTATATCTTGCAAATATAATAAAATTAATTTAGAATATATACATAGCTTGATAATATTCCGTAATGCGATAATAATTTGCCCTATAATATGCCATGCGCATACAGTTCCTTTTCCATTTCTTTCTGCATTTCACATGCTTTTTGTGCAGCTACAGTCGCAAAATCATTTTTATTGCTTGCATATATTATTCCTCTTGAGCTGTTAACCAGGAGTCCACAGTCTTTTATCATTCCGTACTTACATACATCTTCCAGAGAACCGCCTTGCGCTCCGACGCCCGGGACAAGAAGAAAACTGTCAGGTACAATCTTTCTTACATCCTTAAACATCTTGCCTTGAGTGGCACCTACCACATACATCATGTTTTTAGGATTGCCCCATTTTTGTGACTTGTACAAAACCTCCTCAAACAATCTCTGTCCGTTTTTATTTTCTGTCAGTTGAAAATCGTTCGAACCTTTATTGCTCGTGAGTGCTAACAGTATAATCCATTTATCATTATAAGTAAGAAATGGAGTGACACTGTCTTCTCCCATATAAGGTGCGACAGTTATAGCATCAATATCATATTCTTCAAAAAATGTTCTGGCATACATTGCAGATGTATTTCCTATATCACCTCGTTTCGCGTCTGCGATTATAAAATGGTGCGGATAGTTTTCCTTTAAATATCTTACGGTCTTTTCAAAAGCAATCATACCTTTTACACCGAAGGCTTCATAAAAAGCCAAATTCGGTTTGTATGCGACACAGTAAGGTGCAGTCGCATCGATGATTTCTTTATTGAACTTGAATATAGGGTCATCCTCTTCAGTGAGGTGGGGTGGTATCTTTCTTAAATCCGTATCCAAACCGACACAAAGAAAAGATTTCTTATTTTTTATCTCTATAATTAAGTCTTGTCTGTTCATAAATTTATTATAATTCGGATTCTTTCATTCTTTCTGCATTCTCAGCTACAGTAAGGGAATCTATCATTTCTTGAATGTTACCGTTCATAAACCCTTGCAAGTCATGCGTAGTGTAACCTATTCTGTGGTCTGTCACACGACCTTGCGGGTAATTGTATGTGCGGATCTTTGCACTTCTGTCTCCGGTTGACACCAGCGTCTTCCGCTTATTGGCAATATCATCCATATATTTCTGATGTTCCTTATCGTATATAAAGGTCCTAAGGCGGGCAAGTGCGCGTTCTTTGTTTTTAGGCTGGTCTCTTGTCTCTGTACATTCAATCAGAATCTCTTCCTCTTCTCCCGTATTCGGGTTTTTCCACATATATCGCAGTCTCACACCAGATTCGACTTTATTTACATTCTGTCCTCCGGCACCGCTGCTTCTGAATGTATCCCATTTTATCTCGCCCTCATTAATGTTAACCTCAAATTTGTCTGCTTCCGGTAATACAGCTACAGTTGCCGCACTCGTGTGCATTCTGCCTTGAGTCTCAGTTGCAGGAACACGCTGAACCCGATGCACTCCGGATTCATATTTCATTATTCCATATACATTTTCACCGCTCACGGCAAAATCGATTTCCTTAAATCCTCCTACAGCCCCTTCACTGACACTAATGATAGATAGATTCCATTTTTTAGAATCGCAGAACTTCTTATACATATTAAATAAATCTCCTGCGAACAAGGCTGCCTCGTCCCCGCCTGTGCCGGCTCTTATTTCCATTTGTATGTTTTTCCCATCCTCAGGGTCTTTGGGAACAAGAGCCTGTTTTATTTCATTCTCAATTTGGGGCAACAGATTCTCATTAATACTCAGCTCTTCTCGTGCCAGCTCTTTAATTTCCGCATCTGACTCATTTGCCAACAGGTCTTTTGCCTCTTTTATTGAATTCATGCAAGACAAATACCTTTTCCGGGCGTCCATAATGTCCCCCAACTCCTTATATTCCTTCGTCAATTTGATAAACCTATCCTGATTTGCTATTACATTAGGATCGGTTATCAAAGTGGATATTTCTTCGTAGCGACTTTCCAAGCCATTCAATTTATCCAGGATGTTGTTACGGTCAGCCATTTGTCAATAATTAATAATTGAAGACACCAAATTCTGATTCTATAGTAAGCCCTTTAGGACCTTCTTCGACACGACCGACAATCTGCGCGTCGATATTAAATTTCCGGCTTATCTCGATTATTCTGTCGGCATGTTTGTTATCCACATAAATCTCCATCCGATGTCCCATGTTGAATACCTTATACATTTCCTTCCAATCCGTCTCACTTTCTTCACGTATAATTCTGAATAATGGAGGTACAGGAAACATATTGTCTTTTATAACATGACAATTGTCATTAACAAAATGCAATATTTTTGTCTGTGCTCCGCCAGTACAATGTATCATTCCATGAATCTCATGCCGTAAGTCATCAAGTATGCTTTTTATCACAGGAGCGTATGTTCTGGTCGGCGAAAGGACAAGCTGTCCCGCATCAAGTCCAAGTTTACCTATCTCATCGGTAAGTTTATAATGTCCGCTGTAAACAAGTTCGTCAGGAACATTATGGTCGTAACTCTCAGGAAACTTTTCTGCGAGATATTTTGCAAACACATCATGCCGAGCGCTTGTCAGACCGTTGCTTCCCATACCTCCGTTATATTTGTTCTCATATGTAGCCTGTCCGAATGACGCCAGACCTACAATCACATCACCAGGACGTATGTTGGCATTATTGATAACGTCAGAACGTTTCATTCTACATGTAACGGTAGAGTCGACAATAATTGTCCGAACCAGATCCCCGACATCCGCAGTCTCACCTCCAGTCGCATATATACCGACCCCCATATTCCTCATTTCGGACAGCAGTTCGTCAGTTCCATTGATTATCGCAGATATGACTTCCCCCGGTATAAGCATCTTATTGCGTCCGATTGTACTTGAAACAAGAATATTGTCCGTGGCTCCCACGCACAAGAGGTCATCCGTATTCATGACAACAGCATCCTGAGCAATGCCTTTCCATACACTAATATCACCGGTCTCCTTCCAATACATATATGCAAGTGATGACTTCGTACCAGCTCCGTCCGCGTGCATGATGTTACAATAATCATCATCCCCACCAAGTATGTCTGGCAATATCTTGCAGAATGCTTGCGGATATAATCCCTTGTCTATATTCTTGATGGCATTATGCACATCCTCTTTGGCGGCACTCACGCCACGCATCATATATCTGTTAGAATTGTCCATAGTCGTTTTTTGTATTATTCTTTTCCGTTCCAGAATTCCCAACTCGCAAAAGCCTGCAGCAAAAGCATTTCCACGCCGTTTTTTGTTGTTGCTCCGTGTTCGGCACCCTTTCTCATAAAAAGAGTCTCATCAGGATTATATATCAAATCATATAATATGGTGTTACTGTCCATTGCCTCATAAGGAATTTTGGGGCAACTGTTTACATTCGGGTACATACCCAGAGGCGTGCAATTGACAATAACGTTATATTCCCTTATTATATCAGGAGTTACCGCATCATATGATATCGCCCCTTTCTTTTCATTGCGGCGGCTTACAAACAATGTTTCCAAGCCAAGTGATCTTAATCCAAAATCTATTGCCTTTGATGCTCCGCCTGTTCCGAGTATAAGAGCCTTTTTATGTATACATTCCAGCATCGGCTCGATGCTTCTTGTAAATCCGATGACATCACTGTTGAATCCCTTCAGATGGGTCTTACCGCCTTTATGAGTTACACGAATTACGTTTACCGCACCGATTTCCCGTGCTTCTTCACTCATATCGTCCAAATACGAAATAACCTTCTCCTTATATGGTATAGTTACATTCAGACCTTTCAGCTCAGAATTTGACGCCAGTATCTCCGGCAGAGTCTCTATCGTCGGGATTTCAAAATTGACATATTCCGCATCAATATTCTCACTCTTGAATTTTTCATTGAAATAGCTGATTGAGAACGAGTGTCCCAAGGGGAAACCTATAAGTCCGTATTTGTCCATAAGCTATACGTTTTATTTCGTTGCAAAGTATGTGGTGCAGATACCGAATGTATGACGTTTGAAACAGGCATCGGAAAAACCGGCATCTTTAAGGATGCTTACCATCTTCTCACCTTGTGGAAAAGCCTCGATTGTAGCTGTGAGATATGAATAAGCCACATTGTCGTGCGATATCAATTTCCCGTATAATGGGAGAATCGTATGTGAGTATATCTTAAAAAGCTCCTTGATTGGATGATGCACAGGAGCTGTAAGCTCAACAATACTGAGATGTCCGCCAGGTTTCAAAACACGATACATTTCATTTATACCGCGTTCAAGATCTGCGAAGTTTCTTATTCCGAAAGCTGCAGTCACAGCGTCAAACGCGTTATCCTCAAATGAAAGATTCATACAATCTTCCTTCTTGAATGCAATGACACTGTCCAACCCCAGTTTCTTAACTTTTTCATTTCCTATTTTCAGCATCCCTATACTTATGTCTGCGCCGATAATCTGGTCCGGCGCAAGCATTCTTGCCGCCTCTATGGCAAAGTCACCGGTTCCTGTCGCGATATCCAGAATCGTTCGCGGATTATATATCCTCAAGGAATTTATGGCGGCTTTTCTCCATATCTTATCTATATTCCAAGACAGTCTGTGATTCAGTTTATCGTATGAATGGGCGATGTTATTGAACATGCGCGCCACCTGTTCACCTTTGTCACTGTCCGGATCGTAAGGCTTTATTTCCTCTTGTTTATATGTCATTATGTATATGAAATGCTGTCAACTTCATCAGGCACTATCACGCTTATCTGGCTGTAGCCAGATAAGCATTGACGTTTTTCTCTATTCTTGCTGAAATATCGTCAGCATCCTGTGCCTTTACAAACTTTTCACCGGTGATATGCTCGTAAAGTTCGATATATCTCTCGCTCACACTGTTTGCATATTCGTCCGTTATTTCCGGCATTGTCTGTCCGGGCTCATTCATAAAGTCATGTTCGATAAGCCACTGCCTTACAAACTCCTTGGACAGCTGTTTTTGCGGCTGGTTGTTTGCGAGCTTCTCCTCATAGCCGTCAGCATAGAAATAGCGGCTGCTGTCGGGTGTGTGTATTTCGTCTATGAGATATACCTTACCGTCGCGCTTTCCAAACTCATATTTCGTATCGACGAGTATAAGACCATGCTTCTGTGCTATTTCCTGTCCGCGTCTGAACAGTTGTCTTGTGTATGTTTCCATTACCTCATAATCTTCCGCGCTGACAATACCTTGTCTTATTATCTCCTCTTTGGAAATGTCCAGATCATGTCCCTCATCGGCTTTTGTAGTCGGAGTTATAATAGGCTCCGGGAATCTCTCGTTCTCTTTCATGTTCTCCGGCAGTTTCACCCCACACAGTTCGCGACAACCGTTCTTGTAAGCTCTCCATGCTGAGCCCGTGAGTATAGAGCGGATAATCATCTCAACCCTGAAACCTTCACATTTAAGACCGACCGTCACCATAGGGTCGGGTGTGGCAAGTTTCCAGTTGGGGCAGATATCAGCGGTCGCATCCAGAAACTTGGATGCTATTTGATTCAGCACCTGACCTTTGTAAGGAATACCCTTAGGCAGAATGACGTCGAATGCCGAGATTCTGTCTGTGGCAATCATTACGAGGATGTCGTCGTTTATATCATACACATCACGTACTTTGCCGTGGTACACACTCTTCTGTCCATCAAAATGGAAGTCGGTCGCTGTTAATGCTTTCATATTTTATATGTTTTAATTGTTCTGTTTCCCTTCTGTCATATGATGTCCTTTATCATATGCATCATAGGCACTCACTATCTTAGTGACCAGTTTATGCCTTACGATATCTTTTCCTGACAGATTCACGAACGAGATGTCATCAATGTCTTTCAATATATCCATGGCATCGACAAGACCGCTTTTCTGTCCTCTTGGCAAGTCAATTTGTGTGACGTCACCTGTTATTATCATTTTTGTATTCCATCCCATGCGGGTGAGAAACATCCTGATCTGCGCCGGAGTAGTGTTTTGAGCCTCATCCAGAATAACCACAGCGTCGTTAAGAGTTCTTCCTCTCATGAACGCCAGCGGTGCTATCTGTATGATGTTCTTCTCCATCATATCCTGTAGCTTCACCTGTGGAATCATATCCTCGAGCGCGTCATATAAAGGTTGCAGGTATGGATCTATTTTCTCCTTCATGTCTCCCGGAAGAAACCCCAGCTTCTCTCCGGCTTCCACAGCGGGACGGCTCAATATGATTCTTTTTATGCTCTTTTCTTTTAAAGACTTGACCGCAAGTGCTATACTCAGATAAGTCTTGCCTGTTCCGGCAGGTCCCACGGCGAAAATCATATCCTTTTTCTCGTATTCGTCTATCAGTCTTTGCTGGTTGGCGCTACGGCTTTTTATCGGTTTCCCGGATATGTTGTATACAAGCACATCTTTTATTGCCTCGCCTTTGGTCTGTCTGCCTTTTATGATGTCTAAAATATCTTCTTCACTGATAGAGTTAAACTTGAGGACATGCTTGCGCATCAGCTCTATCTTATCTTGGAAAACGGTGATGTCATTATCATCTCCGAGCACTCTCACAACATTGTCTCTTGCCACTATCCTGAGCTTCGGAAACAGCGACCTTATCATTTGCAGATGACTGTTTCCTATACCGTAAAATGCGACAGGATCAATGTCTTCCAATATAATATGTTTCTCTATCAAGTTTTTTCGTTATTGTTTCGGTTGCAAAGTTAGCTCAAATAGTATAAAAAACAAAATAAAAATGTATTTAAATTTACAGCACCGGCGTTAACCGAAATACATCCTGACATACTGCATCCCCTCTTGTGAATACACATTACGCGGCACTGATTGAATGATAAAGCCCCATTTCCATGACATGGCATGCCGCCATGCCCTGTCGGAGAGCTTTTATGCGCGTAGGACATGTCTGTTTTTTATTACGCACTTATTGTAATTCTAAAAAAAATATTACTTTTGCAGCAATTTACAACATATGATGAAGATTACCAAAAAGGCATATTTGCAGACATTCGGACTTATCGTGATATTTCTTGCGTTTGTCCGCTGTCTGTTCCCGTCAATAGCGGAGCCGCTCGAAGGCAGTAATATGAAAACTCCGGATGTCCGTAATGAACAGGACTCTCTTTATAAAACGCATGACTCCGAAACGGTTGTGAAGGAGGAACATGCGGGAAAATCGCGCTTTTTCAATCCGGACGGCACGCCTGTTAAAAATCCGATATACAGCGTTCCGCATTTCGGCAACACGTTTCCTGACCAGAATGACGTACAGCTTATTTCTGCAAAGAAACACGGTGTTGCAGCTGTGGAGGACCGTGCCGATGCTGAAAGACGCAAGTCTGAACTGGTATATGTCGGCAGCAATCCATATTTTCACGTTGACAAACTGTATAGCAGCATACCGTATCTTGTGCCGAAAGCATCGGTGTTGTTACAGGATATAGGACGTAATTTCTTTGACAGCCTACAGATAAAAGGCATACCGCTTCACAAAATAATTGTAACAAGTGTATTGCGCAGCAAAGAGGACGTCAGGAAACTGCGCGACCACAACAGCAATGCCACAGAGAACAGCTGCCATCTTTACGGTACGACTTTCGACATATGCTACAACCGGTATAAAACGGTAGAGGATCCTGACGGACCAAAACGGCGTGTTGTGAGAAACGACACGTTGAAATGGGTGTTGAGTGAGGTTCTTGACGACCTGCGCCGCGAAAAGAGATGTCTTGTAAAATACGAGGTGAAGCAGGGATGTTTTCACATTACCGTGAACTGAGCATGCCGCATTGCCCGACCTGATGGATATATAAGCTATACATGGTATGCATATTTTCCATCGGTCACTGTATGGAGTCATATTAAGTTTATGCGCGGTCAACCATGTCTGTATACAACAGGCAATGATGTCGTACTTATGAATGCACATGTGTCTCTCGTATATGGAGTATGCGCATAAGGCAACATACTATATACAAATATTAACTTAACTCCTTGAGAAAATTAACACAACATTTTCCCGCATTCCATATTGTGGAAATTGAGAACCGGCTTATGAAATACGTGTCATGTGCCTGTTGTTTAGAAAAAATCATAACTGTTTGATGCGAAAAAGCCCGTTCCGGACGCGCAGATGCACTGTTTCATGCCCTGAAACAGGCTCTACCGGCATGCGGAAGAGCCTGTTCTGTCATGCCAGAGAGCCTCTTTCATGACATCGCGACGAATCCGATATTTTCCGTAAATACATAAGCCGCATATTGTCAGACACTTACAATACACATGATTTTAAGCTGTATTCACAGGAATATTTACAATCTCGCAAAGAATCAGAGTTTTCTGTACAATATGAAGTGATTATTTCTGTTTATAATTGAATATACGCAAGTATCGGAAGAATGCAAATCACAAATGTCGGGACACGTTTTTATTTTTTATATTCATATTCATCCTTTGCCCATATTATATGGCCGTCAAGATTGTAATAATGGTCTCTCATCATCCATTGCCGGCGTGTCCCGTTTTTATCTTTTACCCTTTTTATACGCGAAAGCTTCTTTATAATGAAGCATCCCTTGCGTTTGATTATCTTTATGCCTTCGTCTATCTTTTTGCTTTCATCACCGTCCGGGCTTATCCTCCACAGTTCGTGGCTGTTCTCAGGAGTGGTCTGGGAAAACGGGCTTCTCTCTATGCAGATATAGATATATTTCCCTTTTGGAGCCAGGTAAGTGGCATATATTGACGAGTAAGCGAACGGAGTGAAGTTCACATCTGTATTTTTGTTGGTCAACACGTCATATTTATATAAACGGTTATGCATCGTATAAAAAAGACAGTGGTATCTGTTGTCCGTATATTTTGCCACAATCTCGCATCCGTCCGGCAGGCTTTCAGCTGCTGCCCTGACCCTGTTTGCGACCGGATTCTGTGCAGACAGGGTCAATGTATTTATGAATGATAAGATGGCGAAAGCCGCGGTTTTTATATATATGTTCATTTCTGTGTATATGAAATTTGTCATATCGCCGTGTACGTTTTTCTTATTCTTCATTACGACGGGCAGTTGTCGTCAGGCTCCGAACAAGGTCCCGACCTGGAATACCGCGGCGGAAGTTATCCATGCAAGTGCTGTCGTGTATGCCATGGCAAACAGCGTCCACTTCCATGATCCGGTTTCTCCTTTTATGGCAGCTATCGTAGCTATACACGGAAAGTAGAGTAGTATGAAGACCAGAAAACTTATGGCGGTAAGAGGTGTTATGTTGTCGGCTGTCATCTGTTGTCTGAGATGTCCGTATTCCGACCCGTGTGTATCTTCACCGGCACTGCCGTCCGCCTCAGACGAGTAGAGGATGCTGATGGTTGAAGCCACAATCTCTTTCGCTCCAACTCCGGACAATATTGCCACATCAAGCTTCCAGTCAAACCCCTGTGGTCTGAATACTGGTTCTACAAATTTGCCTATCTGTCCGATATAGCTGTTCTCAACCTGCTGCTGTCTGTTCAGTCTGTCGTCATGCGGGAAATAGCTTAGTGCCCATACGATTATGCTTGCCACAAGTATGATGCCTCCCATCTTCTTGAGATACTGTTTGCCTTTTTCCCATGTGTGCCTTGCTATAGCCTTGCTTGTCGGGAAACGGTATGGCGGAAGTTCCATCACAAAAGGAGTGTCTTCGTCTTTAATAAGAAAACGGCTGAACAGACGGCTCATTAAGATAGCCATTACAATGCCGGTGACATACAGTGCCATCATGACGGCAGACTGATATGCCTTTGGAAACATTATGCCCGTTATCATTATGTAGATTGGAAGTCTGGCGGAGCAGCTCATCAACGGAATTATGAGCATGGTGATGATGCGGCTGCGCCGGCTCTCTATGGTGCGTGTCGCCATGATGGCAGGAACGTTACATCCGAATCCCATGATGAGCGGAATGAACGACTTGCCGTGCAGACCTATTTTATGCATCAACTTGTCCATTATGAATGCTGCACGCGCCATATATCCGCAGTCTTCCATATAGGATATGAAAAGATACAGGATTAGGATTTGAGGAAGAAACACAATCACCGCTCCCACGCCTCCTATGATACCGTCGCTTATAAGGTCCTTCAGAGGGCCGTCAGGCATATATGTCTTTACAGTATCGCCTATCCATGCCACGCCTGCCTCAATCCAATCCATCGGATATTGCCCGAGTGAGAAAGTCGCCTCAAACATTACCCATAAAAACATGATGAATATTGGGAACCCCACATAACGGTTTGTTATCACATTGTCGATGATGTGGGTTGTCTGATAAGTGTCTTTCTTGTTACCGGTCTCATAACCCGATTCATGAAGTGCCCCGTGAATGAAACCGTATTTAGCGTTCATTATGGCAGTTTCGCAGTCTTCCTTTGTGTAATACTTCACATTCTCCACCGCACGGTCTCTCACTTTAAGTATTGCTTCCTTGTTATGATAAGAGTCAAGCAGTTTTTCCGCCTCCCTGTCGTTTTCAAGCAATTTTATAGCCAGATATCTTGTGGAGTAGAGGTGTCTCGGATTTCCCGGTTTTTTCAGTTCTTTCTGAATGTCGGCTATCCCTTCTTCTATGTATCTGCCATGGTTTATATGTATGTGGCGGAAAACGTTGTTGCGCGGCTTTATGCCGCTGGCGAAATCCTCCTCGTGGTCGTTGCCGTCCTCTTTGTCGTATTTAAGATGCCATTGCCTTATCTCGTCTGCCACCTCAGGATTAAGGTTTCCTTTATTATCAAGAAAATCCAATCCCTCATACATATTTATAATAATGTGAAACAGCAGCTCAACCCCACGTCCGGAAGTGAACGTGGTAGGTATCATCGGGACACCGAAAAGTGTTCCGAGCTTGTTGCTGTCGATGATGTCACCACGTTTCTCTGCCTCGTCATACATGTTTAACGCGCAGACCATACGCAAATGCATGTCTATCAGCTGCGTCGTAAGATACAGGTTGCGCTCCAGATTGCTGGTGTCTATCACATTAATCACAACATCAGGGGTTTTCTCGATGAGTTGTCTGCGGACATACAGCTCTTCAGGAGAATACGCCGACAGGGAATATGTGCCGGGCAAATCTATGATGTTGAACTCGTATCCTTCAAATGTGGCACGCCCTTCCTTGGCATCTACGGTAACACCGGAATAGTTGCCTACTTTTTCATGGGAACCGGATGCGAAATTAAACAAGGATGTCTTGCCGCAATTGGGATTGCCTATAAGTGCAACGTTTATGGTTCGTCTTTTCTTCAGTGCCGCATCGTGCAATTGCTTATCGCTCAATATGGACGAGTCATCCTCATATTTGTCGGTTATATCTATATCTTGTGATTCCGGATATTCATCTACCCATTGTCTGGCTTCTTCTACGGATATAACTTCTATCATGCTTGCCTCTGAGCGCCGTAGTGAAATCTCATAACCCATAACCTTGTATTTCACCGGATCCTGAAGCGGGGCGTTCTGGAGTACATCCACAATCTTTCCCTTTATAAAACCCATTTCAACAATGCGTTTGCGGAAACCACCGTGTCCGATCACTTTTACAATGACGCCACGCTCTCCGGTTTTCAATTCTGAAAGTCTCATATAATGCGGTTATTCTGTTCGTGACACAAAATTACTTATAATATTCGAGTTGGGGAAACATTCGATGCCGGATTATTACATATTACCCATAAATTGTTACCGTAAATCCTGTGAAAACATATTAATACTAATAAATCGGTATTGTTGTATGACACACTTTTTGTATGTTTGCATATTCAAAATTCGATTGTCGGAAAATGAATGTCTCGTATAAAATAGTCGCAATAAGTATCTTTACTGCTGTAACAGTGCCGGACGTGTCCGCACAGATGAGTGTGACAGTAAATAAACAGATGTCTTTCGGAAAAAATGTTCCGGCTGGAAACTACAGCGGAATAACCGGTATGGGGAATAGTTTGTATGCGGTTGTCAGTGACAAATCGGAACACGACGGATATTTTGTCTTCAATATAGACATTGATTCCATAAGCGGTGAAATCATTAACGTGAGAAACAAAGGCTTTGTGGCATCTGATGTTCCGAACCGTGATGCGGAAGGCATCACATATATCCCGGAACGCAACACTGTTCTCATTGTTGGAGAACGAGACAGCAGAATCATGGAATATGACTCTGTAGGGACGTTTACCGGGCGTGAACTGTATCTTGCAAAAGCATCCGAGAACTTCGGATACGAATCATTGTCATATAATGAAAACACGGGGTTGTTATGGACCTGCACGGAAAATGTCTATCCTGACGCCAAAGCACTGATGACAAGCGACACTGCGGCTGTAGTCAGACTTCAGTCCTTTAACGTTGACTTGCGTCCTGTTTCCGCGTATTCATATAGAATGGACAAACCTCAGGCGGACAGTGCCGGAAAGCATTATGCCCATGGCATTAGTGAGCTTCTCGCTCTTGATGACGGCTCGCTTGTGGTTCTTGAGCGTGAGTTCCGTGTTCCGGAAAGTATTCTTGGCGCTTATGTCGTGTGCAAACTATATCTGGTCAAACCACAATCATCAGCGTCAACAGAATACATGTCTGAACCACCGGGAACAGAACTGACTAAGGAATTGTTGTGTGAATGGAAAACCAGACTCACTCTTTTCAATTACTCATTGGCAAATTATGAAGGAATGTGCCTTGGTCCGAAATTGGCGGACGGATCACAGACAGTCGTAATGGTTTCTGACTCGCAAAACAGAGAGGGTGGGGTCTTGCGCGACTGGTTCCGCACCATCATTATCCGGAACACGGAGGGCATCCGAATCACAAATTTCAAGTCAGATTGATATCGCTAAGTTTTTCAGCTGACGAGATTTCAAAGAAAACATTTCACATGTATACGGGTCTGGAATGATGGCTTTAACACGAACATAAAACAATATTAAAAATACTGTTTTATTGCAAAATGAAATTTATTCAGCTAAAAAAGTGGTAATTTGTTTGCTAATATGAATAATATGATTATCTTTGCAACCGAACAAACAAAAAACGGCAATGACAGTATCTCAGAATATCCTACATGCTATTATTATTCAGCTAATTAATATGGTTGAAGAGGGTAAGTTGTAGGATGCGGCTGAAAAATATGCATATAAAAAATATAGACAGACCTTTCTCACTTACCAATGGTGTGAAAGGTCTTTGTTTTATATGACAGAGAGACAGTATAAATTCGCATAAATTAAGACATATGACAGACAGATTATTCATTTTTGATACCACACTTCGTGATGGCGAACAGGTACCTGGATGCCAGTTGAATACTGTAGAGAAAATACAAGTTGCCAAGCAACTTGAGCAGTTGGGGGTTGACGTTATAGAAGCAGGCTTTCCTATTTCGAGTCCGGGCGATTTCAATTCTGTTATTGAGATATCCAAAGCTGTGACATGGCCTGTAATCTGTGCTTTGACAAGAGCCGTAGAAAAGGACATTGATGTTGCGGCAGAATCGTTGAAATATGCAAAACATAAAAGAATACACACGGGAATAGGAACGTCTGATTCTCATATTAAGTATAAATTCCAATCCAATAGGGAAGAAATACTGGAACGTGCCATAGCTGCCGTCAAGTATGCGAAACGCTACGTAGATGACGTTGAATTTTATGCAGAAGATGCAGGACGCACAGACAATGAATATCTTGCTAGAGTCGTCGAGGCTGTCATAAAGGCTGGAGCGACTGTAGTCAACATACCTGACACGACCGGTTATTGCCTTCCGGACGAATACGGTAATAAGATAAAGTATCTGATGGAACACGTTGACGGCATTGATAAAGCCATCATTTCGACACATTGCCACAATGACCTTGGACTGGCTACGGCAAACACACTCAGTGGAGTGCTGAACGGCGCACGGCAGGTTGAAGTCACGATAAACGGAATAGGAGAAAGAGCCGGAAACACATCATTGGAAGAGATTTCCATGATTCTGAAATGTCATAAGCTCGACATAGAGACAAATATAAACACTACAAAAATATATCCTACAAGCCGTATGGTGTCAAGTCTGATGAACATGCCGGTTCAACCGAACAAGGCTATTGTCGGCAGAAATGCTTTTGCGCATTCGAGCGGAATACATCAGGACGGTGTACTGAAAAATGTGTCGACATACGAAATAATGAACCCCAAGGATGTGGGACTTGACGACAACTCAATTGTATTGACAGCCCGTTCCGGAAGAGCAGCACTGAGATACAGATTAAGTGTTCTTGGCGTGGAAGTGGATGATGAAGAGAAGGTGGACAAGATATATCAGAAGTTCCTTAAACTGGCAGACCAGAAGAAGGAAGTGAATGATGACGACATACTTATGCTTGCAGGTGCGGATATTGCTGAGACCCGTGCTGTGAAGCTCGATTTCCTTCAGGTTACAACAGGAATGGGAGTAAGAAGCGTCGCAAGCATTGGACTTGACATTTCCGGACAGAAATTTGAAGAGGCATCAACGGGCAACGGACCTGTAGACGCGGCAATATGCGCATTGAAAAAGATTATACAGAAACATATGACTTTAAAGGAATTCACCATTCAGGCTATAAGTAAAGGGTCTGATGACGTGGGAAAGGTTCATATGCAGGTTGAATATGACGGACATATTTATTATGGTTTCGGGGCTAACACCGATATCGTTACTGCATCTGTAGAGGCTTATATTGACTGTATTAACAAATTTAAAAGATAAGACATGAATACTTTGTTTGATAAGATTTGGGACAGACATGTCGTCCAGTTACTTGAAGACGGCACTACACAACTATATATAGACAGGCTCTATTGTCATGAGGTTACCAGTCCACAGGCTTTTGAAGGATTGAGAGAACGTGGTCTGAAGTGTTTCAGACCTAAGCAGATATTCTGCATGCCGGACCATAATACGCCTACGCATGATCAGGATAAGGAAATTGAAGACCCTGTATCAAGAAAGCAGGTAGACACATTGGCAAATAATGCCAGAGACTTCGGATTGACTCATTTTGGAATGATGTCCGAGGATAATGGTATAATACATGTTGTGGGACCGGAGAAAGGGCTGTCTTTGCCGGGAATGACAATTGTGTGTGGAGATTCTCACACGTCAACACACGGCGCGATGGGTGCAGTGGCTTTCGGGATAGGAACAAGCGAGGTGGAGATGGTGCTTGCGTCCCAATGTATATTGCAGCAGAAGCCAAAGTCGATGAGAATAAATATTAACGGTGAACTGGCAGATGGAGTTACCGCGAAGGATGTCGCTCTATATCTTATGTCAAAGCTTACAACCTCAGGTGCAACGGGATATTTTGTGGAATATTCCGGTTCTACTGTGAGTCATATGTCAATGGAAGGACGTCTCACATTGTGTAATCTTTCAATCGAAATGGGAGCACGCGGTGGATTTATAGCACCGGATGATGTGACTTTTGAATATATAAAAGGACGGGAATATGCTCCAAAAGGTGCTGACTGGGACAAGGCAATAGCATATTGGAGAACGTTAAAAAGCGGTGATGACGCTATATTTGATAAAGAATTGTTTTTTGACGCTTCGGATATAGAGCCACGAATAACCTATGGTACTAATCCGGGTATGGGTATTGGCATAAGCGAGTCTATCCCAAGTCTGGACGAAATCGATGGTTCAGGAAAAGCATCTTTTTTGAAATCACTTGATTATATGGGGTTTGAACCTGGACAGAAACTGATAGGCCATAAGGTGGACTATGTTTTTCTTGGCGCATGTACCAATGGAAGAATCGAAGACTTCCGTGCATTCGCCTCTATAATAAAAGGTAAGAAAAAAGCAGACAATATCACCGCATGGCTGGTACCGGGCTCGTGGGCTGTGGCGAGACAAATTAAGGAAGAGGGACTGGACAAAATTCTTGAGGAAGCCGGATTTGAAATACGCCAGCCGGGATGTTCAGCCTGCCTCGCAATGAACGATGATAAGATACCTTCCGGCAAATATGCAGTTTCAACAAGCAACCGAAATTTTGAAGGTCGTCAGGGACCTGGCTCTCGAACAATATTGGCAAGCCCGCTTGTTGCAGCGGCAGCAGCAATTACCGGAGTGATAACAGATCCGAGAAGTATCATTTGAAAACATTAAAAACATGAAGCAAAAATTTGATATAATAGTCAGTACATGTGTACCGCTTCCATTAGAGAACGTTGATACAGACCAGATAATTCCAGCGCGTTTTCTTAAGGCAACAGACAAGAAAGGATTCGGAGAGAATCTTTTTAGAGATTGGAGATATAATAAGGATGGTTCATTAAAAAAAGACTTTGTACTTAACAATCCTAAATATAAAGGCTGTATTCTGGTTGCCGGAAAAAATTTCGGTTCCGGCAGCAGTCGTGAACATGCTGCGTGGGCAATTGCAGGATATGGATTCAGAGTTGTAATCAGCAGTTTCTTTGCGGATATACATAAACAAAACGAACTGAATAATTTCGTTTTGCCTGTAGTCGTTTCCGATGATTTCCTAAAAGAACTGTTTGAAGAAATAGAAAAAAATCCGGATACATTGGTTGAAGTCGATCTTCCTAATCAGAAAGTTACGAATAAGACAACCGGGAGGACAGAGACATTTGAAATAAATGCATACAAAAAACATTGTCTTATGAATGGACTGGATGATATAGACTACCTTTTACAGAATAAAGACAAAATAGAGAAATGGGAGACTCAAAGGTGAATACCTATCAGAGGATACCTCCGTTTATCGAGATAATGGACTGCACGTTAAGAGACGGAGAACAAACAAGCGGTGTATCCTTTCTGCCACATGAAAAACTGATGATGGCAAGAATGCTCCTTAAGGATATAAACGTTGACCGTATAGAGGTTGCGTCAGCCCGGGTGTCTGATGGTGAAAAGGATGCCGTCAAGATGATATGTAGATATGCAAACCAAATTGGTATGCTCAATAAAGTTGAGGTATTGGGGTTTGTCGATGGCACACAGTCAATAGATTGGATATGCGATTGTGGATGTAAGGTTATAAACCTACTTGCTAAAGGTTCTTTGAAACATTGTACACATCAATTGCATAAAACTCCGGAAGAACATATTAATGATATTAAAAATTCTTTGAGATATGCGGCAGAGAGAAATATAGGTGTCAATCTTTATCTCGAGGACTGGAGTAATGGGATGAAAAACTCTCCGGAATATGTGTATCAGATTATGGATGCGTTGATTGATACAAATGTAAACAGATTTATGCTGCCAGACACTTTGGGGGTGCTTAATCCTCTTCAGGTGATTGAATTCTTCAGAAAAATGATAAAACGCTATCCGAATGCGCATTTTGACTTTCATGCACACAATGATTATGACCTTGCTGTAAGTAATTCTCTGGCAGCTGTACTTAGTGGGGCAAAGGGTTTGCATGTTACGGTAAACGGGCTTGGAGAACGTTGCGGCAACGCGCCTCTCGCAAGTGTGCAAGCCATCTTGAAAGACCAGTTTCATGCAAAGACCAACATAAAAGAAAGCAGACTTAACGACATTAGCAAACTTGTTGTAGGATATTCGGGAATAGCAATAGCTCCGAACCAACCAATTGTGGGTGAGAATGTTTTTACTCAAGTAGCCGGTGTACATGCAGATGGAGATAATAAGGATAATCTGTATTGCAATGATCTTATTCCGGAACGTTTTGGACGTAAACGTGAATATGCTTTAGGAAAAAATAGTGGTAAGGCAAACATAGCACGAAATCTTAAAGAACTCGGATTGGAACTCTCTGCAGAGCAGACTAAAAAGGTTACTAAGCGTATAACAGAGCTCGGAGACAGAAAAGAAATTGTAACACAGGATGATCTTCCATTTATTGTCAGTGATGTGTTGAAACATTCTGCTCCTGAAAACAGGATAAAGTTGGTTAGTTATATGGTATCACTCGCATATGGTCTGAAACCTTTAGCCAGCGTGAAAGTTTCGATAAATGGTAATCTTTATGAAGCTGATTCTACAGGAGACGGACAGTATGATGCATTTGTAAAATCTTTAAGAAAAATATATAAAGAAAAACTCGGTCGTACTTTTCCGCTACTTGAGAACTACGCGGTTACAATTCCGCCAGGAGGACGTACAGATGCTCTTGTACAGACAGTCATTACATGGCGTTTCGGTGATAAAATGATACGAACAAGAGGTCTTGATGTAGACCAGACTGAAGCTGCCATAAAGGCAACAATAAAAATGCTCAATATGTTTGAAGAACAGGAATATAATAATTAAATGTATAAATAATTGAATATGAAATTGAATATTGCAATATTAGCCGGAGACGGTATTGGTCCGGAGATAATGAAACAGGGAATTGCTGTATTGGACGCTGTTGCCGAGAAGTTTGGTCATGAATTCAATTATAATGAAGCCATTTGTGGGGCAGACGCAATAGATAGGGTGGGAGATCCGTTTCCTGAAGAAACATTCCGAATCTGTAAAGAAGCTGATGCTGTGCTGTTTGCAGCTGTAGGGCATCCAAAATTCGACAATGATCCGACGGCTAAAGTTCGTCCTGAACAGGGACTTCTTGCAATGCGCAAGAAATTAGGGCTATATGCAAATATACGTCCTATACAGACTTTCAAATGTTTGCTTCATATGTCTCCTTTGAGGGAAGAAATTGTCAAAGATGCTGATTTTATATGCATACGCGAACTTACTGGAGGAATGTATTTTGGTGAGAAATATCAGGATAATGATAAGGCGTATGATACAAATTACTATACAAGACCGGAGGTTGAGCGTATCTTAAACGTTGCATTTGAGTATGCAATGAAACGTAAGAAACATCTGACGGTTGTAGATAAAGCTAATGTGCTCGCGTCATCACGTCTATGGAGACAAATAGCACATGAGATGGAGCCTTTATACCCGGAAGTGAATGTTGACTACATGTTTGTTGATAACGCATCTATGAGAATGATAACAGAACCATCTTTTTTTGATGTTATGGTAACCGAAAATACTTTTGGTGATATTCTGACAGACGAGGGTAGTTGCATCTCCGGTTCTATGGGGCTGTTACCATCTGCATCTATAGGTTGTGGAACTCCTGTATTTGAGCCGGTACATGGTTCTTGGCCGCAAGCTACAGGTAAGAATATAGCAAACCCTTTGGCACAAATTCTTTCAGCAGCAATGTTGCTTGAATATTTTGATATGAAAGATGAAAGTAATGTTATAAGACGTGCTGTCGATGCATCTTTGGAAGCAAACATTCGTACTCCAGAAATACAAGTCGAAGGTGGTGCTCATTATGGGACGAAAGAAGTCGGAAAATGGATCGCAGATTTTATAAAAAACGAATGCTGATACCTTATTCAAATTGTCAACAGATTTCAAAATTAAAATATAATACATGTATCAGCAGGAATAGATAATAATCATTTGAAATTCATTTTGTTAAAAGATGTTTTTGTGTTAAATCATTTAAATAATATATATAATTCAATGATGGACCACAAATATATTTTTTAACAAATTGAATTTCAAAATGATAAAGAACCATATATTTCATGCAATTTGAAATCGTTTTGGTTCGATTATGTCTGCTCTTACTGCATAATAATGTGTATATGACTGAAATGAATAAAAAATTTTTCTTTATTATATTGTCTATTTTCACATATTTCTGCGACAGAGTAAGTGCACAAAACTACCAGGCACTACGTGATAGTCTTTCAAAAGCTACAGAAGCGTTAAGCTATAAACCTGATTCTTTGGATTTACGGCTAAAAAAAGCAGGGTGGAATATACTTCTTGAACAGTGGCAATATGCCCGTGACGAGTATGACTTTGTATTAAAGCAAGATCCGAACAATATAGCAGCATTGTTTTATAGAGCATTTGTTAACGAAAAACAGAAAAGGTATAATTTTGCCAGACTTGATTATGAGAATCTTATAAAAATAGTACCTTATCATTTTGAAGCACGACTCGGACTGGCTCTATTAAATCACAAGGATAAGCATTTCACAGAAGCACTGAATCAGATAAACAAACTCGTAGAACTTTATCCTGACAGTGCGATTGTATACGCAGCACGAGCTGGGATGGAAATGGATCACAAACACTATGAACTTGCTGAATTCGATTACAGCAAAGCGATAGAATTGGAGCCTGAAAATAATAATTATCGTCTGAATAGAATTAATGTACAGATAATACTCAAGCGCAAGGATGATGCACGCAACGACCTTGATATTTTAGTAAGAAAGGGAATACCACGCGCAAATCTGGCAGAGTACTACATGAAATGCAAATAGAGTAGATTTATGTAGTGGTATTTGGATATAAAAAACTTCGGATTATTTCTATTTATCATAATGCGGATTATGTAATATACAATCATTTAATAAAATCGTTGGGACAACAGTGGGTATATATCCATCTCAATACATTTAATTAGAAAGAATACACAAAACCAAAGCTAAGATTTTCTTTAAACCTCCAATATCCGTGATCCTCGTCTTTCGCTCTGCTGTCATCAAAGTGTGGATATACACAGAGCTTTCCCGAAAGGAATTTGTTAATACGAAAGTTAAAGTTATTTTCAAATTCCATCATGCTCATTTTGTATGATGTGTAGCCGCGTATACGACTACTCCAACTTATTCCGTCTGCAATATTAAAAGTAAAGTTCACTGTGATTTCAGAACCATAAGTAATCTTAAAATGTTTTCCATCCTCTATTCCATGTCGTGAAGACAAATTCTTTCTATCGCAATATCTCATCTGGCTTGCTAATAAACCAAAATGTGTAGAGCCTGTTAGTTTACCCTTAAACCAATTGAAATTGTAATCCATACCTAACGATGGTGATACAACTAAAGGAGAAAGGAAGTCTGTATTAACGAAATTAGAATTTGCGTCAAAACCTCTCAACATTTGCGTTTCAGCTGTAACCTGAAAAGCGTAATACCAGTTTCTTATAGCCTGAATGCCAACATTTCCTGTATATCTGATTTTATCTTCATTTGTTTTGAATGTATGCACTGTATCTTCAGATACATGCCTCAATTCCATCCTAAGTTCAAGTGTGTTATTCCATTTAATGCCTTTTTTATTATCGTAGTTTGCCCATAATGTAACAAAACCCTTTACCGATGAATGGCTTTTATCATTTCCATCTATCCAATTTTTTGTTGTATGATTATACTCTATATATAGTTCCGTCTTTCCAGAAAGTTTCCAGAAATTTGGCTTTTTTACAATAATATCAACTGGTGCTAAATCCGAATCTGCTACAGTTGGTGAAACTTTTTCTATTATATCAGCATCCGGAGTGACAGCCGAGCTGATAGGTGTACGTATGGTTCCTGCCTGATCCAACTGCTTTTGTGATTTCAAGACAAGATCCGGACGTTGCATATATACAGTAAGTAGCGACTTGTCCGGTTCTTCAAGGATTGTATCAGAACTTAAGTCAAACTGTTTTTTTGCAATGTTATAATAAAATGTGAGCGGAGTAAAAAGACGATAATATCTTGCATCATGAGTTTTCTCTATCTCATTATAAGTGCCAGCACGTTGTAACGAATCTAGTTTCAATTTATATACACGAAGAGAGTCAGAATAGTTCTTCACATACGTTGCGACAGAGTCACGCGTATGTTGTTTTAGAGCAAGCACCTGAATTTGAGCGTTAGCATCAGATACCGTCAAACAGAACAATAATAACAGTATATATCTAATATTCATATCCGAATTCTGTTTACCGCACAAAGGTAATAATAAATATTTAAAGTTGTTTGTCCAATTCGCATTTTTGTGTTAACTTTGCACCTTGTATTACTTATGTGTTTTAACTAATTATATTCTTTTAATCGTGGCTGAAACAAAATACATATTTGTCACAGGCGGTGTGGTTTCATCGCTTGGCAAAGGCATTATTTCATCATCAATTGGAAAACTCTTGCAGGCAAGAGGCTACAACATTACTATCCAGAAGTTTGATCCTTACATCAACATCGATCCTGGTACATTAAATCCTTATGAACATGGAGAGTGCTATGTGACTGTCGATGGAACAGAAACAGACCTTGACCTCGGACATTACGAAAGATTTACAGATATACAGACAACACGAGCAAACTCGCTTACAACAGGAAGAATCTATAAAGCAGTAATAGATAAGGAACGTAGAGGTGATTATCTTGGAAAGACAATTCAGGTTATACCTCACATCACAGACGAAATCAAACGCAACGTGAAACAACTTGGTCGTAAGCATGGCTATGATTTTGTAATCACTGAAATCGGAGGTACAGTAGGAGACATTGAGTCTACGCCTTTTCTCGAAGCAATACGACAGCTCAAATGGGAATTGGGAAACAGAGCTGTGTGTGTACATCTGACATATATCCCCTATCTGAAAGCCGCTCAGGAGATAAAGACAAAACCTACGCAACATTCTGTAAAAGAACTGCAGAGTATAGGTATTCAGCCGGATATCTTGGTGTTGCGTACAGAAAAACATCTTAGCGATAGCATCTTACATAAAGTCTCAGCATTTTGCAATGTCGGACAAGACTGTGTGATACAGAGTGAGGATCAACCAAGCATATACGAAGTTCCTGTGGAAATGCAGAAACAGGGTCTTGACACAGCCATACTTCGGAAAATGGGAGAACCTATAGGTGAGACACCGACACTCGGACCGTGGCGCAAATTTCTTGAAAGAAGAACAAATGCAACAAGCGAAGTGAAAATAGGACTTGTTGGAAAATATGATTTACAGGATGCTTACAAAAGCATAAGGGAAAGCCTTTCGCAGGCAGGAACGTATAATGACCACAAAGTCGTATTGACATTCATAAATTCCGAAAAAATAAACGAGGAGAATGTTGCAGAGAAACTTGCCGGTCAGGATGGCATAATGATTTGTCCGGGATTCGGACAGCGTGGTATAGAAGGGAAAATTATAGCATGTCATTATACACGAATACACAATATACCTACATTTGGTATATGCTTAGGCATGCAGATGATGGTGATAGAATTCGCACGCAACGTCCTTGGATATAAAGATGCAAACAGCCGCGAAATGGATGAAATGACAGAGCATAACGTGATTGATATTATGGAGGAACAGAAAAATATCACCAATATGGGTGGTACAATGCGTCTTGGGGCATACGAGTGTGTGCTGCGGCAGGGCTCCAGAGTATTTGACATTTACAAAAAAGAACACATACAGGAACGGCACCGTCACCGTTATGAGTTTAACAACAAATATCAAAAGGAATATGAGAAAGCCGGTATGCAATGCGTCGGTCGAAATCCGGAAAGTGACCTTGTTGAGATAGTTGAGATACCTGGTCTGAAATGGTATATAGGAACACAATTCCATCCTGAGTACCAGAGCACAGTACTCAAACCACATCCGCTATTCATGTCTTTTGTAAAGGCTGCGATAGAAAACAAAGCAAAATAATAAGATCTTGATTTAAAACATAATATACAGAAAAAGTGGATAAAAATACTATTATAGGCTTTGTCCTTATAGCAGCTGTACTTATAGGATACGGAGTATGGTCACAGCCATCGGCTGAGGAAAGAGCGGCTATGGCAAAGCAGGATTCTATTAACAACGTTGTAAGGCAAAGAGCGGAATTCGCCAGAAAAGAAGCGCAGGAGAAAAAGCTTGCCGAAGAAAGCAACCGCGCTCAGGACACAACAGCTCTGTTCTATTCTTCTCTGAAAGGAAAGGAAGAGAAGATAAAACTACAAAATAAAAGCATAGAAGTAACGTTAAACACAAAAGGTGGCACACCGGAAAAGGTTGTTGTAAAAAATTTCCCGGATTATAAGAAGAACCCGAATGTAACCTTATTTGACAAGAAAGATCAAAGCCTGAAGTTCATTCTCCAGGCAAAGGAAACAAATGTTAATACATCTAATCTTTATTTCACGCCGTCAGATGTCACGGACTCTACTGTAACAATGACAGCCATAGCAGGATCAGGCAAGGACATAACAATCAAGTATACCCTTGGTAAAGATTATATGTTGCATATGGAGTTTCTTGCCAGTGGTATGGAAGGTCTGTTCTCACCAAACTATAACATGATGGATGTGAATTGGAGTGACAGATGTCGTCAGCAGGAAAAAGGATTCACATTCGAAAATCAACATACATGCCTCACATACCATGATGTTGATGGCGGAACCGATGAGCTTAGTAGCACAGGAGAAAAAATTAACGAAATCATTGAGGAAAGAATCGATTGGGTGGCATTTAAAAACCAGTTCTTTTCCGCTGTTATGATAGCCAAAAACGATTTCTCTGACAATTCGGTATTAACAAGCATCCCCCAACAGAAAGGTTCTGGTTATCTGAAACAATATGAGGCAAAACTTAAAACATTTTTCGATCCGAGTGGAAAGAAAGCTTCGGAATTTGATTTTTACTTCGGTCCCAACGACTTCCGCCTCCTTCAGCGTGTAGAGAAAGAGGCTGGATATGATAAGGAACTCGAACTTCAAAAGCTTGTGTACCTTGGATGGCCTATTATACGTATTATTAACCGGTGGTTTACAATATATGTATTTGACTTCCTGACAAGCATGAACATTAATATGGGAATCGTTCTCATTCTCATAACACTATTGCTAAAATTTATAACATATCCTTTGGTAAAGAAAAGCTATATGAGCTCGGCAAAAATGAGAGTACTTAAGCCAAAACTCGAGGAAGCAACAAAACAGTTCAACAGACCGGAGGATCAGATGCAGAAGCAACAGGCAATGATGGCGGAATACGCAAAATACGGTGTAAGCCCATTGTCAGGATGCCTGCCAATGCTAATACAATTGCCTATTTGGATTGCTATGTTCAACTTTGTTCCAAACGCCATACAACTTCGTGGTGAAAGTTTTCTATGGATAAAAGACTTATCAACATACGACCCTATTCTTGAGTGGAACACCAACATATGGATGATAGGTGACCACTTGTCCCTGACGTGTATTCTGTTCTGTGTATCCAATATACTTTACTCAATAATGACAATGCGTCAGCAAAAAGATCAGATGGTAGGACAGCAGGCGGAGCAGATGAAGATGATGCAATGGATGACATATCTCATGCCGGTATTCTTCTTTTTCATGTTCAATGACTATTCATCAGGATTGAATTTCTACTATTTCACCAGTTTGTTCTGCAGTGCATTGATAATGTGGATACTACGTAAAACAACAAATGATGAGAAACTTCTTGCAATACTTGAAGCGCGTTATAAGGAGAACAAAAACAATCCGAAGAAGTTAAGCGGTCTGGCAGCACGACTTCAGGCAATGCAGGAACAACAGATGGAACTGCAACGTAAGCGTGAGGAACTGGAACGCAGACGGAATAGGCAATAAATCAATAAAAATATTCAGGCAGATTATGTAAAAGAAGGATTCACCGTCCTGATTCAACATAATCTGCTTTTATTAAATGAAAAATAATATGAATGCATTAACAACAACTATTGCGGCATTAGTTGCATGCAGCGGAATACATGCACAGACAATGATTGACAAAAGTGACATAAAGCTTAAAAACGACCTAATGACTCCTGAAGCACTATGGGCAATGGGACGAATAGGTGGTGCAGAATCGTCGCCAGACGGAAAGACTATAGTTTATCAGGTAGGATATTACAGCGTTAAAGAAAATAAAAGTCGTCAGGTGATATACACAATAAGCAGTGACGGCAAGACACAAAGAAAACTCACACCGGCAGGAAAAAGTCAGAGTGACGCCACATGGATTGCCAAAGGTAAACGTATAGCATTCCTTCAAGACGGACAGATATGGTCAATGGCAGCTGACGGCAGCGACTGTAAACAGCTCACAAAATCATCAACCGATATTGAAGGATACAAATTCTCGCCAGACGAACAAAGTGTTTTGCTGATAAAATCAATACCTTATAATGGTAGTATAAAGAAAAATCCGGACGATTTACCATTAGCTACAGGAAGACTTGTTACCGACCTGAACTATCGTCACTGGGATCACTATGTGGAATCAATGCAACATCCGTTCATCGCTAAAGTTGGGGAAAGCGGAATTGATGATGGTATCGATATTCTCAAAGATGAACCATATGAGTGTCCTATGGCACCATTCGGAGGCATCGAACAATTGAACTGGAGTCCTGACTCAAAGATAATTGCATATACGTGCCGTAAAAAAGAAGGGGTTTCTTATGCAATATCGACGGATTCGGACATATATCTTTATGACGTCACAACAGGTAAGACAACCAATATCTGTAAACCGTCCAATTATATTCCTGTTGATGTTGATCCTACAAAATCTATGAAGAATCAGGCTATAAACCAACAGAAAGGTGACTACAACCTTGGTTACGATGTAAATCCGACATTTTCTCCTGACGGGAAATACATTGCATGGCAGAGTATGGCTCGTGACGGTTATGAAAGTGACCGTAACCGTTTATGCGTCTATAATATAGCAGATAAGAAAAAAACATACGTCACAGAAACATTTGATTCAAATGTGGACAGCTATTGCTGGGCGGCAGACTCAAAGAGAATTTACTTCACCGGATGCTGGCATGCATGCGTAAACCTCTATCATACGGACATTAACGGGAATGTATTGCAGCTCACTGACGACATAGCCGATTTCGGTTCAATATCTCTTGTAAATAACGGCAATAAACTTCTTGCTACACGTCATAGTATGTCTCAGGCAGACGAACTGTACATTGTCAATCCTGGCAAGAACATAAAAAAGACAAGTGTTACACAACTTACATACGAAAATCAGCATATTTACGACCAATTGCATATGGGGGAAGTCAGAAAACAGTGGATAAAGACAACTGACGGCAAAGATATGCTGTGCTGGATAATACTGCCCCCACACTTCGATGAGACTAAGAAATACCCTACCCTGCTCTATTGTGAAGGCGGACCGCAAAGTCCGGTGAGCCAGTTCTGGAGCTACAGATGGAACTTCCAGATAATGGCTGCACATGGATATGTGATTGTTGCCCCTAACCGGCGTGGTCTGCCAGGATTCGGCTCAGAATGGAATGAGGAGATAAGCGGAGACTGGACAGGTCAGTGCATGAAAGACTACCTCAGTGCTATAGACTATGCGACAACAAACCTTCCATATGTAGACAAAGACCGTCTTGGTGCAGTGGGTGCCAGCTTCGGAGGATTCAGCGTATACTATCTCGCAGGGCATCATGACAAACGGTTTAAATGCTTCATAGCACATGATGGAGCGTTCAATCTTGAATCAATGTACACAGACACAGAAGAGGCGTGGTTTTCCAACTGGGAATACGAGGACGCATATTGGAACAAGAATCTCAGCGACAATGCAAGACGCACATATGAAAATAGTCCACACCGGTTCGTTGACAAATGGGACACCCCAATATTATGTATACACGGTGAGAAGGATTATCGTATCAACGCCAATCAGGGATTCGGAGCATTTAACGCAGCGCGTATGAAAGGTATTCCGGCTGAACTGCTTATTTTCCCAGATGAGAACCACTGGGTTCTCAAACCACAGAACGGTATATTATGGCAGCGCACGTTTTTCAACTGGCTTGATAGATGGCTGAAAAAATAAGCACGCTGATATGACAAATAGAAATAACACAATAAATTACAAAAATGACTGAAACTATAAAAAAAACACTGAGAGATTCGGCTGCTGCCCGGTGGACAGTACTGCTGTTTTTGGCTTTTGCCATGTTCTGTTCATACATCTTTATGGACATTCTCTCACCTATCAAGGATCTGATGCAGTCGACGCGGGGCTGGGACTCCACGGCTTTCGGTACGATGCAAGGTTCTGAGACATTTCTCAACGTATTCGTATTCTTCCTCATTTTTGCGGGAATCATATTAGACAAAATGGGAGTACGTTTCACAGCTGTACTTTCCGGATTTGTCATGCTTATAGGTGCAACCATCAACTGGTATGCCGTGACCGAACAGTTCATTGGCAGTGGTCTTGAGACATGGTTCAACAACAACCTTAACTACATTCCAGGCTTTGACGAGCTTGGCATATCTCCCTTCTATGAAGGTATGCCGGCATCAGCCAAATTCGCAGCCATCGGATTCATGATTTTCGGTTGTGGAGTCGAAATGGCAGGTATAACAGTTTCACGAGGAATCGTGAAATGGTTCAAAGGACGCGAAATGGCACTTGCAATGGGCTCTGAAATGGCGTTGGCACGCCTTGGAGTAGCAACATGCATGATATTCTCTCCTGTATTCGCAAAACTTGGAGGTGACATTGACGTTTCACGCTCTGTTGCATTCGGAGTGGTTCTGCTGCTCATCGCTCTCATCATGTTTATTGTATATTTCTTTATGGACAAGAAGCTGGACGCTCAGACAGGTGAGGCTGAAGAAAAGGATGATCCGTTCAAGATAAGTGATCTCGGAAAAATACTGTCAAGCGGTGGATTTTGGCTTGTAGCTTTGCTATGTGTGCTTTATTATTCTGCCATATTCCCCTTTCAGAAGTACGCTGTAAACATGTTGCAGTGCAACCTCACTTTCACCAAGCTTTCTCCGGATTCATTTTGGGCTACAAATACCGTTACTGTAATACAATATTGTATTATGCTTGTCGTTGCGGCAGCCGCATTTGCTAGCAATTTTGCAAAGAATAAATCTCTGAGAGCCACATATCTGATAACAGCTGTGGTGGCACTTGTTGTATTTTGCTACATGGGTTATATGCGTCAGAGTGCGGAGACTGTGTTTGCTGTATTCCCGCTTCTCGCAGTTGGTATAACTCCTATTCTCGGCAACTATGTCGACCATAAAGGAAAGGCGGCAAGTATGCTTGTCATTGGTTCTGTCCTCCTCATCATATGTCATCTTACATTTGCATTCATTCTTCCGGCGTTCAGAGGCAATACCTCCGGAGGCATCATCATAGCATATCTCACAATACTCGTTCTCGGAGCAAGTTTCTCTCTCGTTCCCGCATCGTTATGGCCGAGTGTTCCTAAGTTGGTGGATGCCAAAATCATCGGAAGTGCGTATGCCCTTATTTTCTGGATACAGAATATAGGACTGTGGCTGTTTCCCCTACTCATAGGAAAAGTACTTGATAAAACCAATCCGAAGCTTGTGGAGAATCTTAAGAATGGTGTGATAACTCCCGAACAGGCTGCAGTGTCATATGACTATACAGCACCGCTTGTCATGCTTGCATGTCTCGGAGTAGCAGCGCTTATTCTTGGCTTCGTACTCAAAGCTGTCGACAAAAAGAAAGGTTTGGGACTTGAGGAGCCGAATATTAAAGACTGATATCAAGACGTTATATATTCATACTGTGAAATAAATACAGATAAAAGCTGTCATAACATATGAATACGCCGCAGGAAATAGGTATTTCCTGCGGCGTATTCATATAAAGTTTCATGTATTGGTTCACGCTATAAATAAGAAGAAAAGTTGCTGTATGTTAAGCAATGAGTTTAGCCTCTCTTCTTACAATAAAAATATATATACCAGTATAGTTGGTGTTATCCTCTAGTTTTTTGTTCCATTTTATCTCCTTTTTTTATTGCACTAATTTTTTTGAAAAATAATCTGAAATACATTTGCAAAAATGGAATAATAGCTTTATAATTGTAGTCGAAAACTTTCGTGTAATTGCTAATTAGCCCATAGTAAAGATAAAAGATAAGAGTGGTAAACTGATAGAAGTACCTTCAAATATCAAAACACAGATAATAAGAATAAGATAATAACAAAATTATAATAATACAAATATGGAAAATAAAGATTTTTTGGGTTTAGATGTACCGTATTTAACAAATGCATATATTCGCCAGAAGGATAAAGAGGATATGAAAATTGTGTGTGCAAATCTACTAAGATTTGCATGAGACAAGGGACTGTTATTGAATAATCCCTTTAATGAAGAAGGAGAACTCATATTAACAACTCGTATTTATGAGAATGATGTCACGGAACTTGGAAGACAGATTTTCAGCGACTTATGTTACAAATGGCTTACATATACGGATAACCTAACAGGGAAAATAGACAGAAAGAATAATATAAAAATGTTATAAAAGTACCACAGCCAACTGATTCAACAGTTAGAAATAAAACAGTAGTAGTTTCAGAATAGATAAAAATACTCATCAACAAAAACTATAATAAAAATTAGCGATATGTCTCACCGTGTCGAATCAGAACAGCGCAATTACTTCACTTCGGTCCAGTCTCAGTTGTCAGCGACCGTAGTCGAGCCATTGAGTTCGATGGGTCAGACATATAGTGAAAATGCCAAGTCCGGTGTATCTCCGAGCCTTAATGCGGTGGATACGGGTATGAAAGCAGCCATGACCCTTTCGGGTCTTGGTGATGCCGTATTCTCATCGCTTGCCATTCCCGCCTTGGGTGCGTTGGGACTCAAAGGTATGGCTTGCCTTCCCATCAGCAAGCAGCTTGACCCCGTGATGGGGGTCGATGCCCATATTATGGTGCCTCCGGGCAGTCCTGTCCCCGCACCTTATATCGGCATACTCATCTATCCCAAGGACTTCCTTGCCATCGCCATTGCTTCTGTGATACCCCCACCACCCCCTATGCCCGAAGAGGGTGAAGGTGCTCCGGGTGAGGCGGATGCGGCAAAGGCGTGTGAGATCATCCATACCTTGGCAACAATGGCTATCGGTATGCTCGGTGCCACCGTCAAGATAGGAAATTTCATTCCGAGAGCCGTTGCGGGTACCACAACACGAAGCATTCCCCATATCGGCAACTTCGTCCCTCCGCCCATGAACCGTGGGCACGCCTATATGGGCAGTCTGAATGTACTTGCCGACGGCGATCCGCTCTCCGGCGGAGGCGCCCACCTGCACATGGACTGCTGGGACATCGGTCTTGTTACCCCGCATGCGGTTAAAAAAGAAGCCGATTATTTCGCATTGTTCCTTCCCACGGGTATGATTGTGCCCATACCCAGAAAATGAAGAAATGTATATCCGAATGTGTGCACGAAATGGATGGGAAAAGTATGCTACAGTGTGTCCTCATTGCAAAAAATTCTTCGAAATTTATCCCATGATAATTATGGGGCTCAAAGATCATGTGAGTGGGACAGACACAAAGTTGTTTTTCTGTCCTTCTCCCGGTTGTACCGGTTTTGTTGAGGAAGACCCCGACCATAAGGGGCTTTATGGATGCTCCCATTGTAGTGAAGAATGGCATGGACTGGATGAAATGTATCGTGCGATAGATTCTATCATTGAAAAGTATCCTTATCGAAAGAAGGTATATCTGAAACGTGGGAAGAAGTACAAATCCATTGCGTTTGACAAAGAGCCTGATTGGTATGCAGAAAAAGTTGAAGAAGAGGAAATTGAATGATAACGCATCTATTAACCATTCGGAATGATTTCTGTTATGGAATGCCGGATAATCACTCTAAATAACGAATAACCCTAAATTATAGACAAATGGAAAATCAGATTCAAGAAATTGTCAGCCGGTTTGATCCTATTGACAGTAAGTTTATCAATAGCCAAATCAAGAAAGTGCTCAAGAAAATGAGTGTCAAGTCTTCTGCCGACTTGGAGAATCTTATGAGATTAGTATATTGCTTATACTGCAAAGGGTACAAGCAAGAGTTTTATAGTCTTTGTCCTGTACTCATAGAGTTTGAATATAAAAATTGGGATACATGGACTTGGTGTGAATATATGCTTGCATTACTGTATTTTGATGCAAAGATAAATGGTGACCCACTACATTTTGAAGATGTGGTATTGAATAAAATTCTTGCCCAAAAAGACATGGTTAATATAAAACGTACATGTGACGGAGGGTTCTTGGTTGATCGTAAGAGTCGATTAGATAAAGCTAAAGAATTGGGCAAAAAGACAGATATTAGAGATTGTTTACTCTTATATCTCAATGAATTGGCTATTGTGTATGCTTATGGTGGAAGCGAAAAGTACCCTTTGGCGTTTCTTGAAAAAGAAATTCTGGGAACCATTGATGAACTAAATACGATATTATAATCCCGGAATTATGTTTGTTCCCGGCTATTCGCAACGCATAGAGTATAATACAGATAGTAAAGAATACTGATGATATGCTGTATGCAACCATTATATTTGGAAGAATATCCGGAAATCACTTTCAAATAAACCTAAGTAGAAAATTGTAACAAAAAAAATATATGAAAAAGAACCGCTTTGATGACAGAAAACTATTCATCACACTTCAAAAAAATAGTATTGATGAAATTATTAGCTTTTTAGAGCCATTTGGTATTGATAGCTATGATAGAGACGGAAGAACAATGTTGATGAATTTGATTATTGAAGGAAAAGAAGAGCTTCTGAAAGATTTTATGGAGTTTAATCCTAACGTCAACAGTCAAGATTTTAATGGATACTCAGCACTTCATTTCGCAGTTCAAGAGAAATTTACTGCTGCAATCGATTTGCTCTTAGATAAAGAAGAGCTACAGGTTGATTTGCAAGACAAATGGGGGAATACGCCTCTACTCAGGTTGGTCTGGGAGGAAAATATTGACAACATGTGCATAGATAACTCCATCCAGGCCAAACATCGCATTCAGCACGAAAATCAGCGGAATAAAAATCAGTCCCTGGCGGCAGATCGTAAGAATCAGCGACGGAAGCGCTTTTCCCATTCCCTGGATCGTATTGATGCAGAGGAATAAGATACCAAGGAGTGGCGCAGAAAGCTGGAGGGCAACCACCATCTGAATACCATACTGGACAACTTCCGCATCATTAATAAACATCTGAATCATTGTCTTTCTTGCGACAATCATAAGCAATGTCAGAATCGTTCCCATAATAACCGATACAAGTCCTGTAAATTTGAATATCGACATCAGGCGTTTCTTGTTGCGCGCTCCATAATTATAACCGATCAGCGGCTGGATTCCCACACAGAGACCGATCTGCAGCAGGACAACAAGCATATTGGATTTCATCGCAACACCCATCGCCGCTACCGGTGTGTCACCGTAGCCGACCAGCGCC
>OGXJ01000273.1_pt1 | contig 40421 bp, 34 predicted proteins | sample 1576231 | NCBI WGS metagenome assembly OGXJ01 (sample SAMEA3541539, study PRJEB24748) | human gut metagenome | biome: human gut; feature: human-associated habitat; material: faeces | place: China | collected 2012
CCTCGACCAATTCCAATGAATCTATATCGACACTGTACACATATGCACATCCGCCGGTCAATCCGCTGTCAGCAACAATCCGTCCAAGAAATACCGGTGATTTCGTGATGACAGCATGGATTTCCTCCTGTAACTCACGAATCGCATTGTCAGCAGGAGTCTTGTCATCCTCCTCTGCAAATCCCCTTGGGAAAGCATATTGCATACGTCGAATCGCATGCCGATACTGCTTTAACAACACAAATGTTCCTTTATATCTCGCAATGATCACAACACCATTTTTACCTGTTGGTAGTACACGCTCATATGGAAAAATGCCATTTTCACCCTCAATTGGATCTACGATCATAGTATTGTATTTGCTCTGATATACCAATCCATACTTCCGGTGAAATAATTCTTCCTGCCGGATCAATTGTGCGGTCAGATCACTATCTTCCACATTCGCAATAGGATAAATGGAAGATTCAGCAAAACACTTTTTAGGTTCTGGTTCTGATTTGCGTAATGCCCGATATTTCTTCAATTCTGCCGGACAAATATAGGGAATCATTTTTCCTATATTATATGGTTCTGTCTGTTCCGTCTGCACCTTGTCCGAACAAGAATAGGCTGTAAATTTACGCCGGCAGATCCGCCATCCATCTACAACTGACTCTCTGATCTTTGCCAAAGCATCTGATAATGGTAAGAGCCTTGGAAGTTTCAAAGAAATTATCGTTGAAAGCATCTCTGTTACAAACAACCAGACAATTGTCTCAATCACACTGAACAGTGCTGTATTAAAGGAAATAATCCCTTCCATCATACTTTGTAATTTATTAAATACCAGCTCAATGCCACATGCCACAATAATGCAAAGCGCAGCCATTCCAAACCCATGTGCAATTTTCCCTATTATATTTCTCTTATTCTGCCTGCGTTGTTCCTCATCCTTATATTCATAACGATAAACAACCTGGTCATTCGTTTCATCTGCTTGCCCAGCCTGTGAATAATCGATATATTCTACAAGACGGACTACACGGTCTAACTGCTTATATAATTGATCATTCTTGTCAGCAAACGACTCAAACTTATTTGTCTCATCCGTTAAGAAACGGTCCTTCGCTCCTGCTCCATTCCTCCAAGTTTTAGCAAATCTGCCAAAGAAATCCACACAGAAGCTTGACTTGTCCCCTGATTTCCGCCAAAGTTCATCCACATTATAATGCTTAGAAATATTGCAAATACTATTCTCACATGCATAATTATAACAAAGATCAACTATAACCTCTGCATACTGATATGAAAGTTCATCTGCAATTCTTTCAGGCGCAGTCTGCCATGCTTTTTTTATTTCACGAATATATACTGAACGATTATTATTTTTATTTTTCCAGGCTTCCAATTCTCCCAATATTCCAAGTGAACGCCGAAAGGCTTCCGCATCTACATTTATCATTTTATCATCCGGAAGGTCATAAAAAGCTAAAACAGCAGCCATGAAATTTACAAATTTCAACTCTTTATATTCCGATTCATTTCTGGGATCCAAATAAATATCAGGCAGCATACTGATTCGTAATACCGTTGACAGTAAACCTCTCAGATTCTTTAAAATTTCCTGATATTTTCCTAATTGATAATCACGATCCTTCTCGGACAGATAATCAACAGGCTGTTCCTCCCCATTTATTACTTCCACAAATAAATCTTCCAGCTTATCTTTTTCCTGGTCATCCAAATTATCTTTTGTATATTCATTCAATTCTGAAAGATCGGAGTATGTCAAACAACGTTTCATCAAGGCAAGCAGACGTTTCTGGCTGTATTTAATCGGAATTGCCGAATATATAAATTCCTTATCTGCATCAACCGAATTCAACAAATACTGGGAAACGGTACGAACATCTCCAAACCGGGAAATACGGACCGCACCCATTTCAAATAACCGGATCAACTTCTCTTCATATTTCTCATTACAAAGCAGACTGAAAAAGCCGCGCGAATCAACCAACTGGTTGTATGTCATAACAACCACATTTCCGTTTAAAACAATCTCGTCTAATAAGGCATTCTGTGCAACCTCAATCTCTTCATTTGTTTTTCGAACAGAATCCAATTCAAATAAATATACATTTTTTCTTATCTGTGGTTTTCTTTTATCTTTCATAATAATGTATCCTACTCTCTCGTTCATTCTACAATAAGTGGCTCAAAAAGATGTTGCATTTGCCCTATAATTCACCATATAAAAACTCTATTCATAAATCGAATCCAAAGTGAGTAATACAACATCTTCATACCATATTTTAACGGACTCTCTCTTCAGGTGTACATACCAACCACTTTTGTCTAATATACGAATAGATTTTCCCATCTTTTTCCTTAACTTCTAATTCACTCATTCTACTGCTCTTATTTATTTCGTACAAAATATCTTAAATATTATTTTATATCCTATAATATCAATTTTAATATGTATTATAACACGGCTTTAATTGTCATGCATAAGCTCAATGTGAAAAAACTGGAGCAGTCAGATTCAAGTTTTCGTTCATTCTAGCTTGTTTTCATTACTTTCAAACATAAAATACATTTATAATTTTCTTTTCATCCTTACATTCAAATTCACTCAATAGATCTAGTAGCGATTTATATGTATAAAAGCACTCCATTTTTTCTGGTTTATTCTTCTTTCGTGCAACCAACTCATTTTTCGCATCTGTGTCTAAATCTGCTGTAGTAATATAGCAGATTTTATTATTTTTTCTATGCCCCAACTGTTTGTCACACAAACAAAATGTGTGATCCAAAAACCACATTACTGTATTCTTTGGATAAGAATTTAATGTTTTATCATATGCCCCTTTTAAAATCAAACCACCTTTTTTGTAGCCTTTTAACTCAACTATAATATTTTCCGTTTCTGTTTCAATCAAATAGTCGCACTCAAATTCTTTCCCTTCAATTTTTCCTTTATAGCCATGCGTAATAATCGCATTTTGTCCATATATTTTTTGAAGTACCGGTAACATTAAATATTCAAATAGTACCCCTTTTAAATATCCATAATTTCCATCATGACCTGTTTTGTTTATTGCCCTCAAAGAATTTGATATTTTATCTTGAAAATTATAATTTTTTTCCTGTACATTTCTTTCTATTTCATCAACACTAGAATTAAAAGTTTTAACTACATCTAGGCTGTTTTCCCCTAAAATTGATAATATATTAAAATATAAATATCCATTTTCTTTAGCCCGTAATTTCGCTACAGGTGAAATTCTGCTTGATAAAATAATTGGTAATACCTTTCTTTTTGAAACTTTTGTAGAAAATACCACCCTATCTATCCGTTCTTTAAAACCTAAAAAATCATATCCCTGATATTCATGTTGTGGTAAATAATCAATCATTACCATTGTATCATATTTTTTACCATCAACAGTAACCCCAGCTGCATTGCTAAATCCCCAGGCATCCCAAATCTCATTATTACGTTTGATTCCTTCATATTGGTTCGCCCGTCCCACATAACATAATTGTTTTTCATCAATTATATTTGTTTGTTTTAACCAATTCATAATTAAACTTAATAATAAACTCCTATTTTCCAAATCTTCTTCATATAACCGTATATCTTCCCATGTTTTTTCAGTTTTATTTTGAATCAAATATTCAATACCATTATGATTCTCATAGGTTGCCATCTCTAAAAGCACTAAATCTTTTATAATACTTTCAAATGATATATTGTGTGTATTTTCCTGTAATGTCGCTCCGGATATTTTTTGAGCTTCTTCTACAGCCAATATCCCTTTATTTCTTTCCAATGCATAAATTACTCTATGTAACGGTAATTTGTATTTTTTTATATTCTCTGCAAACAATTTATAATCAAATACACTTTTCACGGAAAAATAGGCATACTGATTTTTTTCAAATACTAAAGGATATGATGAATTACATCTTTTATTTTTAACCGTATCATGAATAATTTTTCTACAATTGTTATCTGTTAATAGCGGATATTTTTTCTGTAAAATTGCTTTTAATTCTGATCCCATATAAGCTTTTGTACTATCCATATTCAAAAAATTTTCAATAAAAAATTCATGTTCTTTTGCCATGTAACACTCCCCTTATAAAAGTATATATTTAATCTATATACCATTTATACCCCCTATTTATACGCAAAGTCAACACTTTTTCAATATTAAAGTACTTCTATCCAATCCACGCCAAATAAAAAAGCCAGAGCAGCCTACCCTCTCCACTCCAAGAGTCCACCCACTCCAGCTCATATACATTAGGTATACTAATGCTGTTCCTTTCAATCCAGCACTTCATCATCATTCGTAGATATCATCTAAGCCAGCCAAATGCAGCAGTTTCAATATTATCAATGCAAAGTTATATGACAGCCATTTTATATCCAGCTGATTGCCTGCAAAATATGCGCTTTTGTTGTACTGTAAATGTCAATGAAAAAGTTTACCACTTTGGTTCAAATATAAGGGAATGCCCGTGGTAATTGACATTCCCCCGGATGTTAGCCGTAAAGCTTATCAGCTACATCCTCGTATGCATTAAGCATAAGTTCATAGTTGTCATTCAGTTCTCTTACGGTATGCTATAGGAGCCAGATATCTTCTATGAGACTGTTGTATTTTCTGATCAAATCTGACTTCGTCAGTTCTGTGTTTTCATCAAGAAAGTGGTACTCATTCATCTGAGGCGACCTCCTTTCCTGAAGTAATCACAGCTGCATGCTCGTCCCGATAAGGGTTGGATGAGTTCATGTTGAGTACGTGAGACATAAATGTCAGACGACCAACCAGAGCAGCTACCATTGTTTTATTTTCAAACATAGTTGTCCATTCAGAGAACTTGAGATTGGTTGATACTATAACGCTCTGTCTCTCTGCCCGGTCAGATATGATCTTGAATAACAGCTCAAACTAATGAAAGTTGAATGTCAGATAGCTGAGCTCGTCAATTATAAGAAGTTCGGCTATATCCAGCTGACGCTCATGCTTCATGAAACTTCGATTGTCCTGAACTTCAATCAGCGAGTTAGCAAGATTTGCCGCAGTGTAGAATTTAACCTTCATGCCCAGGTTGCAGGCTTTGATGCCGAGTGCAATGGACAGATGTGTTTTGCCAGTACCGGGATTCCCAATCATAACTATGTTTTTACGTTTTTTGATAAAGTCACATGTTGCCAGTTCGTTAAGATAAGCTTCATCCAGGTGTTCAAATCTGTGCAGATCAAGCTCATCAAAAGTTTTTAGATATGGAAAATGAGCCGCTTTTATGTGTCTTTGTCTTGTCTACAATCGGTATAGCCTAATGCGATGTATATATGTTCAAAACATGTAGCATCATTCAACATGGGTTATCACCTCTAATACAACGGCAAGTTGCTCTTTTCGGATACCATCAGCAAGTGATATCCTGATATTGCCAAGTTCAATAGTTATACCTGGCAATTAACCCTGTGAAAATCCAGTTGTTGCAGGCTCCTGTTTCGGCTCTTCAAGCAGTGCAAATCCGGATGTATTCTCCGACATAGCTGCCAATGCATTTTTTCTAGCAATCGACAGCCAGTAGAAGTACTGATCTCTCTTGAGATTGTTTGCTTCACAATAATCTTTCACACTAAGTCCGGATGCTGCCCGGTCTGCAAATATCTGTTGCCAGGACGCAAGCCTGAGTTGGCGGTTTTCCTCTCTGGTCGACATAGATGATACCTCCTCTGTAATTAGTAGAAAAAGCTTAAAAAGTGAGAATTACGCTAATTTCACTTTTTACACTTTCCATCACAGAGTATAATGGCATAAAGTGCAGAGATTAACTAGGCACGAGTAGTTTACCATTTACAAACATCTCCTTGTAAGGGGATGTTTGTATTAGATACCCACGGCTGGTTTACCATTTACGATATATATGAATTAACAATGCAAATAAATGATGTTTTTCTGTTTCCATATTCATGATGCTTCTAATAATACCGTCACTTACTATGATAATTTCCTTTACTTATAAGAATTCCAAACATTCCTCCTATAATATTATAAAATATATCAGATAATTGAAAAGTACCAGATACAGTAATAATTTGAAAACACTCTGTACATAATGAGGTCAAAAGAACAATGATAATATTACCTTTAATATTTTTTGTTCTTAATGAATTTATAAAATATCCATATGGTATAAATAAACATACATTTTCAATACAGTCGAGTTCTACATATGAAAATTCTATATTGTATGGCAACCAATTACCCAGTATATTTTCAAATGGATTTATAAAATCTCTTGTAAATACCGTACAAAATAACATAAATACAAGCCATACTATTAAACAACATTCATTTCTGTATTGGTGATTTTTTTTGATATTATTCCATATCGAATATAATTCCTTCTTTATATCTGATAATTTATATTTTCTCCTAACTAGAATTATTAATATAGCCATAAAAAATGTTGCTATAAAATTTCTGTGGAATAATTTTATAATTTTTATTAGAAATGCATAAAAAATTTCATAAATCATCTTCTCTTACTTCTCTATTTTTCTCTTATTTATTCTGCATTTTATTACAAGCACAAAATCTTTAACCATTTCTTTATACATTATAAATATCACTACAACACATATTCCAGATATAATCAAAAATATTCCCTCGCCGATTGTTGCTATACTCTCTATAATCAATAATATTAACGCAAAGAATGTTTTTTTCAAATTTATATTCATACGAACAATCCCTTGCGCCCCTAATAATCTATATATTCCTACTATAATATAAGAAATCATAGTTGCTATAACAGCTCCTTGAATTCCCCAGCGAGGAATCATAAAATAATTAAGAATAACATTTGCTATTGCAGCTACTAAAGTTGTAAGCATAATACTAATATTTCTCTTTGCTGACATATATATTGCTCCAAAGAAATTCGCATATGAGAAAAAAATAGCTCCTACTAACAGAAACGGAACATAAATCCACGATGATCTAAAATCTATTCCTACATATAAATACATAAATGGTTTTATAATTATAATTGTTATCGCAGTACATAAAATCAAAACAAAATTGTATCCATGAAATGTTTTTGAAAAAAATGTACTTTCATTATTTGAATCATATTCTGTTACTGAAGAAATCATCCATGCTTGATTGAATATACTGGTTATACTGGTTATAATAGATGGAATTTTGGCTGCTACAGAATACAATCCAACATCGCCCGCTCCCTTAAAATAATTCAACATCAATCTATCTGACGAATTTGCAACCCACCATGAAACAGCATTAAAAATTAATGGAATAGAAAATGTTAACATTTGCCTCATCAAACTCATATCCAATTTTGTGTATATTATATCCTTCCATATTCCGCATGCAATTCCTAAAAAAATGATTGAAACAATATTAGCAATTATCAACGCATTAAAATATCCTGCTATTCCTTGTTTAAAAACAATTAAAAATAAGCAACTCGCTCCACAAGTTAATAAGGAATACATTAATACATCTACTGTAAATACTATATTTTTTTCAATTGCCTTAGCTTGTAAAGAAAAAATAGTTCTAAACATATTTAATATTATTAAAATAGAAAAATATCCTGCCCAACGTCCTATTGCATTATATATTCCATATACCGGAGTTAAACAACACGATATGACGGATCCTATCCCAACAATAAAAACAGCATTCTTTATTACCTTTTTAGCTTCAATGTCTGGCGCTAATCCAAATCGTAATACAGCATCCTGAATCGATAAAGACAAAAAAGGAATCAGCAAATTAATAGCGGTAACAACAATTTCTGTAGTTCCATATTCTGCTGTTGTTAATGTATTTGTATAAATAGGAACTAATAAAAAGGTTATAAATTTGGAACCAATACTACCAATTGCAAAAATGATTGTATTTGAAGCTAATTTTTTAAATTTATCGTTCACATTAATCACCTAATCTTATCTATCTTTTCAAGCAAGCCCATATAATTTAATATATCTTTAATTATGTATTTTATATGCTGTTTAGCAGATAATGGATAATATCGAGCTTGCAATTCACTCAATTTATAATTATCTATATTCTCAAAAAATTGATTTCTATTAATATTAGGCACTGCTGAATTCAAAACCATTATACCATCTTCACGGACTGCTTGATTATACTCTATTTCTTTAAAAATGAAATCATTACTCAACTGATCAAAAATTTTAATTCCCTTTGTCGAATTTATAAAGACATTTGTTGCGCCTTCATTATCTAATCCTACATCAGGATCTTGTGCATGCCACGCATCAAACAAAGTAAAATCAGATACTCTTCCTAAATCTTTAAAATTACATTGATAACAGGATGGTCTAGAACAAATTTCAGCAAAAAAAGTACTTAAATATATATCAGGAGGTGTCATCACCTTATTTGATCCATCTTCAAAATATACTTTTATTCCCGATCTATGATATCCCAAAGTCTTATCTCTAAAATTTACAAATACTACTTTCTTTTTATATTTACATTGAATTTCGTTTATGTACTTTTCCCATACTTTAGGCGAAGGTACACCATGGCACACCACCCCAACAGTTATTAAGTTTTCAGGAATTTGTCCCAAAAATTTAATTAATCCCTCTATCTGGCATGGCGTACCTGCAAAACAAGCTACTTTTTTTTCATCCAAGTCCTTTTTTATCTGTCTATAACACCATCCTATGTCACTTTGAACATATTTAGATCCCCTTGCTAAAGCTAAATCTTCACAGCTTGTAATTTGAGTATGATTTACTTTCATTTTCTCATTAAACATTGGCGCATAAACAATTCCCCCTAATACTAATATGTAGTTTGCAATACACGAAAAGAAACCTCCAGATGTACTTTCCCTTTTAATTATTTCATTCTTATTTTGTACCACATATGATTTTAAAATTTGAATTTCATTTTTATCTTTATTAATTATAGGACATGTATGTTCACACTTTTTACAATTAATACATAATGTATCATCTATATTAGGATACAAAAATCCCTCTTTATCTGGTAACATTGATATACATTGCTTTGGACAAATATTTGCACAAGCTCCACACCCACAACATTGATTTTTCTCACTTAATATTTGCATCTTTCTAATTCCAATCTATAGCATCTTTTAAATATGTTAAAGAATTTTCACGCAACTTTAACAATTTACGATCAACATCATCATAGTTTGTAATGGTTGCATTCATTATTTCATCATTATTCATTCTGTTTTCTAAACCTAACAATTTCAACAATGAAACTAAGCGTGTATTTGTTGATTCTTGAACTTCTTTTTCATATCTACTAAAAGTAAAAAAATCTTTATGATTAATTATAGAAAAGACTGTCCCATGAAACGAATCTGTACAAACATATTCTGCATACTTTATTAAATTAATAAACTCTATTGGTCCTATATCATATGGTGCGTAATCCCCAAAATTTTCATCCTCAGGTATAAATTCATCCAAATGTTTTAATACTATTATTTTATATCCTGTTTTCTCTTTTAAATTTTCAGCAAACTTTCTTTTTTTCTGCCCCTTAGCCATAAAATAGCAAAAGATATATTTTTCCTCAATCATTCTGTTTCTTTTATCTAGATTATCCCATTCTTTTCTGGTTAATAATAAAGTGGGATCTAGTACTATTTCTGCATTTTTCCCAGAAATTTCTTTAACAATATTTACCCCAGACAATTCTCTAACGGAAATACCATCCATCTCCATTAAAAATTCTCTCGTTTTCTTTCTTATCATTGATGGAATTGTTGATACACCAAAACTTGTAGCATAAGACACTTTCTTTATACCTTTAGGAACCCACGTTAACGTATAATAGTCTTCTTCTATATTTTCTGGAAGCCATAGCTGATCACTACCTACAATAATTGTAGAATACTTTAAAGACTGTTCTTCTAAATGCTTTCTATCCTTAATTTGCTCAGAAAACCTAATATGATCTTTTATAAACGAATCAAAAGCCTGTATTCTATCCTTAACCCCCTTTTCATATTCTTCAGATTTGTGTAGTTCTTTTTTATTTATGTATTTATCTATCTTTGCTTTTCGAACACTGGGATATCTCAATTTATGTAAAATAATATTCAATCTTCTTAATAAAGGTTCATTAGCGACAGAATAATTGATTGTTTCATTTTCCATATTTAATTTATCTAATATATTTTGTGTCGCATATGATTGCAATGCACTTCCATAATTTTTTACCCAAAAACACGTTACAAGACCTATCATTAATAAAACCTCCTAATCTTCCATGATACCTATTCTATCAAATGTATAATTGTTTCCTGCAAATTTTGAAATTATAAGCATTGGCAAAATTGTACTTAAAAATCTAGACAATAAAACTGTTGGATAATAACAAACTGGTGTCATAGATGTATAAATTAATAACAATGCATACGCAGCGTATGCGAACATATCTTTAGACTCATTTAATTTTTTCTGTGTTTTTAACGCTATTATCACTATCCCACAAGTAACTGCAGGCGCAAAAACACCTAAATAATGATATGATTGTATGATACCAGGACAAATTGTATATTTCACTCCATTACATGCATTATACAAATCGCTAAGTCTATCCCCTGATAATCCAAACAATGTGCTATGAAATGGTATAGCTTCATAAATATCAAAAAATAATGTATTTAAAACATTATGATCTACTATATTAAATCCACATGCAATATTGGTTATACCTGGAAAATATATTTGAAACATATCACTCAGTATTTCATAAATATTCCCTTTTCCAATTGAAACAGTAAATGCAACAGATATAAAATAGTAAACTACAATAATTGTACCAACTATAATCAGCATTCTCTTCATAAAACTTCTATATTGGGGAAATATCTTCAACATATAAATTCCAATTATCATACATGTTATTAATATATATATATTTTCATTTAATATCATAGCAAATTGAACTATACATAAAATAGTTCCTATTATAATGCATATAAATTTATCACCTATTTTTTTTCTTAATATGTATAAAACAAAACATGGAAAAAGAATTCTTGTAAAATCAAAAAGAACATTAAAAAGTGTGAACAAAATTCTATCTTTTGATCCAGCCTGAGCTTCCATTTTTGCTAAAAAATAGCTGTCTGTAGACAATAGTGAAGAATCCCACAACGCTGTATACGAATTTCGTATCAGGGGAGACATGGTATACGCCAATATACAAAATAAAACACAAAACATCATAATAAATCCTACATATTTGTATTTACTTTTTTTATATACCCCTTTCCGTATAGATGGTTTAAAGAAATGTAATTTTCCCAATTTTAAATGTATTTTTCCATAATAATTTAAAACAATATAAACACAACAAGTTTCAAATATCATTAATGAAATTCCTGCATTAATATTTTTTTCGGATAATTTATATAATGTTGCAGTATATCCCCCTTTGTAAAGAAAATATATAGCTACAGACTCTCTAATAAAATATAATAAATGAATTATTAATTTTGCAAGATTATGAGAAAAATCAAAAATGTTATTATAAATTCCATATGAAAAGAAATTAATAATTGCAAATGATAATGGAAGAAGAGGTAACCATGTATAATAACTTGGCTTATTTTTATCTAACGTAACAACCATTGAAATAATTATACTAAAAACCGTTATGAGCATCCATATTACTTTTTCAAATTTTATTTTCTCTTTATTCATTATTGTCAATATGTAACTGTTTAAAGTTTACAATCACATTTACTCCTTTTCCAAAATATAATTAATGGAGAATAGTTGCCTTTGGCAAACAATAATCAAGGTCCTCCCTACGTTTTCTTATTGCTTTTGCCGGAACCCCACCAACCATCGTATATGGTAGAACGTCTTTGGTAACAACTGCACCAGCTGCTATTACTGCTCCATCTCCAATATTTACTCCCGGTAATATAATTGCACCTGTACATATCCATACACGAGATCCAATAGAAATTGGTTTAAATTGTGCAGTAACATAATCTGTAGAATCTACATCGTGAGTTCCGGTAATAAATTTTGTATAGCTGGAAATATTTGTATTACTACCAATTTTCAATCCGCCTCTACCATCTAAATGACAAAACCAACCTATCGATGTATTTTCTCCTATCTCTATTGAATATGGAGCTAATATATCGGCTCTTCGAAAAATCACCGAATTCTTCCCTATTTTCATTCCCATAGCTTTATAAAAGCCTCGTCTAATAGTTCTACTTGGAATTTTATTTATAATCATATTCCCAAATATTATGTTTATTGCTGCATTTATCTTTTTTAACATAAATTCACTCCTGTTAATCTGCGAATTATTTATATTCTTCCAATATTTTATTATATTCTTTAATCAAATTACTAGCATGAGTCTTTTTAGAATATGTATTTCTATTAAAACTGTGCAAAATATTTTCCTGCAATTTTTTTGATTTCAAATCCAATAAATCCAACTTACGTATTAAATCATTCACATCTCCATTTTTAAAGATATATCCATTAAAACCATCATTAATATAATCTTGTCCTGCACATGCATCAGACACTATACACGGCAAGCCATATTTTCCCATGACCTCTGGAATTGTTAACGGTGCTGCTTCATACCATACTGAAGGAAAAACTAACCCTTTTGCCTTTATAGCATATTTATCTATTTCTTCTGATTTCTTCCATCCTACAAAATTAACCATAGGATATTTTTTTACCAAACTATCCAATATTGGTCCATCTCCGATTACTATACCTTTACTTCCTCTTAATTTCATTGCCTCACAAAAAATTGGAATTCCTTTTTCCTGCGATACTCTACCTATAAATAAATATATATTATTATTCTCAACATTTGAATTCTCAACATTCTCAACATCAATTGGATTAACAACATAATGTTCTTGAATCGGCCAAACTAATGCTTGTTTAATTTTAACTTTGCTAAATTCTGAAATGAAGAAATAGTGCAAATCATTTCCCTTAATAAATTGTCTGTTTATAAATTGTCTTATAATTCTAAATGCTTTAAATACATATTTTTTTTTGTCACAGTTTTTTACAATACATTTACATCCTAAAGGTTTACATGAACAAATTTCATTCTTTCTAAAATCATAAAAACATCCATTAGGACATACAGTTCCATAATCATGTCCTGTGATTACTACTGGAACATGGGCTTTTTTAGTTGCTTTAAAAATAGAAGATGATAGAATTTTACTCCATGCATGGCAATGTACAATTGTGCTTTTTTTATCTAATTGTTGCAACAATCGATATAATTTTTTTTCAGCAAATTTATTATTAATTCCCTGTAATAATCCTTTCATCCTATTTCCTTGCGTAATATCTCCTTGGTCTGTAGATACAATTTTAATTTTTGAACTTTTCAGTTCATCACATACAGGCCCCATTCCACAAAAAAAGAAAACATTTATCCCTTGATCAGCCAAAGCTAACGCACTCATTATCGCTACTTTACCTGCCCCACCATTAATATATGCAAAATCATTTATAACAACAACATTTTTAATCATACGTATTAATTACTCCTTATTGAATTTCGCCAAATATTTCAGCAAACTTCTCTTTTGCAACTTTCCATGTAAAGTGTTCCCTTACAAAAATACTACCATTCTTACTTAGCGATAATCGTTTGTTCTCATTTACCAAAATCTCTAAAATAGCTTTTGCAAATTTCTCGCTTGAATCTGCAACAATCCAATCCCTCTCATTTCGTGCATTGATATTTTCAGCTCCTATAGATGTCGTCACTACCGGAAGCCCCATTGCCATTGCTTCAAGATTTTTAGTTTTTATTCCACTTCCGAATGTCATTGGACATACAAAAACACTACACTCTTCAAGATAATCTCGTACATCTTCAACCCTTCCTGTAAATATTACATATTCTGATTGAAGTTTTAATAAATCTTCAGAAGCTCCTCCACCAACAACTAAAAATTTTGCTTTGGGATATTCAAACAGAATTAAAGGCAATATTTCTTTAATAAAATAACGTACTGCAAATTCATTATGCGCAACACCCAACGCCCCAAGAAAAGCAATCTTACCTTCTTCACTATTCTTATATCTCAAAGAAAAATAATCTACATCTACTCCTATTGGAACTGCACATGCTTTATTTTTATGCAATTCTTTGTTTAATATATCTGCTTCTTGTTGTGCCACAAAAATAGTTTTATCACATTGTTCTGAAATTTCAAGTTCATAGCGTCTTAATAAATTAATTTCATTCTTTACAACATAAACTTTTAACGGTTTCCACAACATTATTTTCTGAATCATTTTAGGTAAAGTATTTAAAAAAGCTCCATATGGATTTATTCCAGTTATATCATAATCTAGCTGTCTTTGATATCTTAAAGAAATTCGATCGTCTAAATCAGCTATCCGAAAAGCATTATAATCTCTGATATATTCTGTGCTACGCACCATATCTCCAATAATTATATCTGGTTTTTCCTCATCTACTAACATGTCAATAATTTTTTTTGCTTCTGGATTCCAATAAAGTGAAACTTGCATCGGTTTTCTTTTTAATATTACTGAATCAATAAGAATATTTTTAATTTTTGTTATGGACGCAGGTTTTGGCAATATCTCCATTCTATCAATAAACTTTGGTTTTAAATTAGGATTGTCTTCTTTTTCAAGAAACGCTGCTACTATCAGCTTATACCCAAGCTCCTCTGATAAAATTCTACAATAATGATACAATGATGTTTTTCTTCCTGATGTTGCCGGAAAAGGTAAGCGCGGCATAACAAATAAAATTTTTTTTGATTTAACCATTTTCTATACCCCAAAAAATTTATCTTCAAGCATCAAACACCAACAATGATAAATTGGCAAATGAAGCTCTTGAATCATATATGTTTCTGTTTCTGGTACTTTAACTGCAACATCTGATATCTTGGCAAGTTCTCCACCATATGCTCCGGTAAGACCAATCACCTTAATTTCTAATGCCCTAGCAACTACTGTAGCTGATATTACATTTTTGCTGTTCCCAGAAGTAGAAATTCCTAAAAAAACATCCCCTTTTCTTCCAAATCCAAATAACTGCTGTGCAAATACACCTAAACCATCTACATCATTAATATAAGCAGTAGTCAGTGCTTCATGTGCCACTAACGGAATTGCCATTAATGAACATTCAAGATTATTTGCAAGCTGTGCTCCTCGCTCCGGATCAATCGCAATAAGTTTTTCTGCAAATTCCTTTTTCACTGGACGTGGAGTTTTAAATCTTTTCATCAATTCACCTGCTATATGCTCTGAATCTGCTGCCGATCCACCGTTTCCCGCAATTAGCAATTTTCCATCATTTTCATAACATTTTTCCAAAACTAAATATGCATCCACAATAGACTGTTCAATATTTTTTAAGGTAGGATATCTTTTTACTAACAAATCAACATGCTTTTGTAATCTTTCTTCTAGTTTTCTCATTGCTCTAAAACTCCTTTTTTTACCAATTACAACACTCTATCTACAAACTCTTTTAATGATGAGACTGTATAATCCTGTTGATAATCCTGATTGCCAATTAATACCGTTTTGCATCCAGCATTTTTCCCTGCCAAAACATCATTTTCACCGTCACCTATCATCCAAGATTTCTCTAAATCTACATTAAAATCTTCTGCTGCTTTCAGAAGCATCCCTGGCTTCGGTTTTCTACATTCACATTTTATTTTTAATTCAGGTCTTTCTCCTTCATATCCTTTATGCGGATGGTGTGGACAATAATATAGACCGTCTATATATGCTCCATCTTTGCCCAATAAAGTTTCCATCTTATTATGAATTTCATCTAATTCATCAAAACTCACTTCACCACGAGCAATTACTGGCTGGTTTGTTACAACAATTGTTAAATATCCAGATTCATTCATTTTTTTGATTGCCTTGGATACTCCATCAATCAATTCAAAATCATTAATATTTCTTAAAAATCCAACATATTTGTTAATCGTCCCATCTCTATCAAGGAAAATTGCTTTCTGCTTATTCTTTAAATTTTTTCCCTGTACATGTCCAGCTTTAAAATCTTCACATACTGCATAGTATCTATCTGGTGTTCCCATATCTTTTACATATTCTGGGCTGTCATAGCAAAACATTTTTCCTGTTCCGGATAAAGGTTTTAAAAGCTGTCTATCTAAATCAATTTTAGGAGTATCAATATTTTGTTTCAAAATTTCCGGTGACATCACATGAATACCAGCGTTTACTCTATTTTTATAATACAATGGTCTTTCATCTTCTTTTGCCAGCCACTTCTGTACAATACCATTTTCATTTGCTATAATCAGTCCACTATCATACGGATGACTATTAGGATGAGTAAATAAAGTAACCAGTCCACCATGGGATTTATGGAATTCAACAAAACGATTAAAGTCCACATCAAACATAGCATCTGCATTTAAAAGTAGAAAATCTTCTGTCAGCTTATCTTGAATCTTGAATAAAGCTCCTGCATTTCCTAATGGCTCTTTTTCAAAATAGTATTCAATATTCACTCCAAAACCTTTACCTGTTACTGGTGAAACACCACTTCCATCACCAAAATAATCCATTATTATATTACCCAAATGACTCACAGTGAGAATAATATCTTTAAATCCTTGATCTCTTAAACATTCAATTTCATGTTCTAAAACAGGTTTTCCCTCAATTTTGATCATAGGTTTTGGAATATCACTGGCAACTGAAGAAATTCTTGTTCCCTTTCCACCAGCCATAATTACAACTTTCATGTTATATTTCTCCTTACACTAATGGTTCATATGATTCTGGAGTGTAATGAATAACTCTTGTCCCTCCATCTTCAAAAGAAAATGGAATATACATTAATTCCCTCATTGCAGCTCTGACTTCTGCCTGTTTCTCTGGCTGTACATAAAACACTAAGAAACCTCCACCACCTGCACCAAGTAATTTCCCTCCTAATGCACCAGCTTTGATTCCTTTTTCATACAGAATATCTATATTGCATGTAGAAACTGCATTTCCTGTTTGTCTTTTTAATTTCCATGTATGATCTAGCATTCGTCCAAATTCGTCTAAATCGATTGTTTTATCTGTTAATACCTTTTCCGCATCATCTACTAAAGAAAGCATTTCTTTAAGCTGCGCTGTCTTGTCTACTTTTCCTGCTGCATTTGCTTTCTGAACATCCGATGAAAAACGTGTAAAACCAGTAAAAAACATCATCAAATTCTGATTAAGTTGTTTTTTTCTTTCTGGTGAAATGATTAACGGAAGAACATCATAGCCTTCATCTGTAAAATTAATACGATTAAAGCCACCAAATGAAGCCGCTATCTGATCCTGCCAACCACCAGCTTCCTGACATAACTCTCTTTCCAAATAAATCGCTTCATCCGCCAGTTTTCTCTTATCAGCATATTTTCCCTTCAAAGCATAAAAAGCATTTAACATACCCACTGCAAAAGAACTACTTGTTCCTAATCCAGAACGTGCTGGTAAATCAGCTTCATAGGTTAAACGTATTTCATGCATGTCTAAAAATTTCATCGCATTTCTAATTGCAGGATGTTGAATATCATCTATATTAGTTACTCGTTCTGTTTTTGAATATGAAAGTTCGGTTGAATAATCAAAAAAGCGAGGCAAATGACGCACATTTACATAACAATACTTATCAAAAGTTGTCGATAACACAGATCCCCCATTTTCATTAAAGAACTCTGGCATATCCGTTCCACCGCCAAAAAAAGACATTCGAAATGGCGTCTTTGTAATAATCATATATTTGTTCTCCTCTCATTTCTGCACGATTTGTTTTTATTTATCTTAATCTCATTATAGCAAATGCAGATTAATCTACCTTTATAAATTAACCTGCACTTATTTCTATCACATCGACCCTTCGCCCTTCAACACAACACCTACTGTCTTGAACAGTATCTTGATGTCATTTACAAGGCTCCATTCATCGATATACTTACGGTCTAATCTTACAACCTCATCGAAATCCGTGATGTTACTTCTTCCACTGACCTGCCAGAGACCTGTGATTCCCGGCTTGATCGCCATACGTCCTCTGTGATGGGCAGAATATTTCTCCCATTCATCCTCTGTTGGCGGTCTGGTTCCGATCAGACTCATATCACCCTTTAACACATTGAAAAACTGCGGGAATTCATCGAGTGACCAGTCACGGATCCTGTTTCCGATCCCCTTCTTGATCGTACCATCCGGCAGCTTCTTGCAGCCGATGATTCGCGGATCATATTCCATCTTGAACATCATACCATCCTTGACCTGATTCTGCTCCATCAGTTCGGCTTTTCGTGCTTCCGCATCCATATACATACTTCGGAATTTATAGATCTTGAACTTCTTACCATTCTTACCGATACGGTACTGGGAGAAGAAGATCGGTCCCGGTGATGCGATATAGATACATGGTGCAAGAATGATCGTAAGGATGCCTGTAAAGATACATCCCACAATTCCTCCAAGGATATCGATTGCACGCTTCACAAATGCCTGATACGTTGTTATATATGTAGTGCTGACGGTCAGTACATGATGACCAAGCTGTTTATCGAATACATACTGATAATCGGAAAGCTCTGCCGGAACACGCACCCGCACATGAACCGTGATTCCCATATCTGCAAACTGTCCCAGAAGATTCTCCGGAATATGCTTCTCAAATGGTATATTCACATAAACCTCATCTACCCAGCCATGCATGATCTGTTCCAGAACTTCGTCTGAATATGTATATATGCTAAGCTCCAAATCTGCATATTCTGTATTGTAGTTTTCTGCCTCATCCTCAGTTGCATCTAATAATACAACACCTGCAACCCGATACAGATTATAGTATTCTGTATCCATTTCTGCAAGTAACGCATTCAGGTATTCTTTGACTGCCACAATTACAATGGATTTTTTTGCCACGCGATGTCTTCGTATATATTCCTTCCAGAGAAGCGTGACCACATAACCTATAGCCAGATATATCATGCCAAATAAAGCCATAACTTTTCTGGAATAAGCCGCACCCATCTTCATCATGAACAGAACGAATACTGCCAGAAGTACAACCAGTACAGACTGCTTCACAGACGCAACAGCTTCACGGAAATATCCCCGTTTCAGCACGCCTTTATATATATGACATACTATGGTAACTAATAATTGAAATAATGTCAGAAGTACGGCTATTGTCCGATATAACTTACTATGATACGGATTTTCTGTTCCCATCCGTATAAAATACGCCATACAATAAGATGCATGCAGTGCTATCAGATTCAGCACTGTAAAATCAAGATGCTTTAACCAGCCCTGAGGCTCTTTTCTATACATTCTATTCCCTCATTCCCTCATAAATGTGTTCATCATGTATCTTTATCAAGTCAAGCTATATAAATATAGTTGTTAATGGTTTAGAAATCCTTAACGCTTCTTAACCACTAACAACTATAATTCAATTTTCATTAAAAGTCAATTTTCCAGGCTTAAGTTGAATGTAGAAATTTCTGAAAATAATACTGTTATTTTAGGCAATTTTTTCAAAGTATTCGACGCAGTTCTACAACTTATATCCATTCTTCTTTAACAGCTCTCTCGCCGTCTCCGGTGAATCCACGCCCTCTGCATTCTTGATCGGTGCAAATTCATACTCTCTGATAACTTCAAATGGTAAGCAGTCATTCATAAACTGAAGCATATCAAGTGCAAGAGTTTCAAACTTATAACCATTCGGCTCCGCAGGCTTTACCAACTCTTTTTTCTCATTCATATATGGAATAACTTTCTTCGCAGCATGAAGCGGCATATTCTCGTTTAAGAGCACCTTCAACTGATCAACTGGGAAAATATAATTTAAGATCACCCCATAATTATAAGCATACTCGCCCATAACCGTTTTCTTATACCGCATCTCATCTGACAATTCATAATATTCTACTATGTAAGGCTTATTGTCTTTCTTACACAGCACGCCTACCCGTTCATATGGATCTGCTTTCTTTACGACTTTTGCCGCCGACTGGTAATCTTCCATCATCATCGAACCAAGGAATACCGGATCTGCAATCTTCTGTAACACATTGTCCACGGCAAATACATTGATGTACCGAATGCCCTCTTTATCAAGCTGTTCTACCAGTCCTGCCCGTTTCATGGATGAGAACCAGCCACCATTTCCATTTGGTGACAGGCAGATCTTTGATGGTGCTTCCATCAATATCTTTCCATTAAAATCAACGGATGGTACAAGCTCCTGTTTGAAGAAATGCAGATACTCCTCCTTATATCCAAAATTCTTATGCTCTACAAAGAAGGATGTCGTTGCTTCGTAGTTCTTATCACTGGTCATGATATAGAGATGGATCCATCGTCCAAGTGTCCTCACAACAGTCAGGATCGTTTTCACCTGACATTCGAATATATAAAGGTCCCTTGTCTGCCCAAGATTATAGGTTCCTTTCGGTCCGTCAAACCCCAGTCTGGTGCCCTGACCTCCGGCAAGCATAACAAGAGCGAGCTGTCCTTTCTGGATCGCCGTTTCACCAAGCACCTTATAGGCAAATTCATATTCCTTGATCGTGTCAAGTGTCAATGCCTCTGTTGGTGTGATCGTTTCTTCCTTACCGGCTGATTCTTTCTCTTTTAATACATCAAATATAGAGAAGTCGATCTCTTCAATCTGGGAAAGCAGGCTCTGCTTCTCTTCATCGTTTAATTCATCATAATAGGCAAGCACATGCTCCTGCCCGTACTTTTTTAGCACTTCTAAAGCGTTTTCATATGTCATATAATTTTCCCTCATTTCACACTATCTATAATTTTTAACTCGTTTCTTCACCGCAACCGTCTCACCAAACACTTTGAATACATCCTTTAACCCGATCCTTCTTCCGCCCTTGCTGTCATCCCGGCTGTAGTTCAGCTCGATCGGAGCTTCGCAGATCTTTCTGCCATCTTTTGCTGCCATGGCAAGGATCTCAATATCAAATGCATATCCTTCTGCCTGCATCCGGCTGACGATCGGTTTGATCACTTCTTTTTTGAATAACTTAATACCGGTCTGTGTATCGTGGGTGTTCAGATGGAACATCATCTTTAACATCAGATAATATCCATAGCTCATGATCTTACGCAGCATCGGATAATGGAGCTTCGACTCCGGATGCAGCTTGGAACCGATCACGATATCGGCATCCTGCTCCTTCATATCCTTTAAGAATCGTTTCAGCAGGATCGGTGGCAGTTCCAGATCGGAATCCAAAAATGCGATGTATCGTCCCTCTGCTGCTGCGATCCCTGTCCGGATGGCATGTCCTTTTCCACCATTTGGCTGATATGAGATTCCTCTGATATGAGTATCCTGCATTTCTGCCCGGCGGATGCACTCTGCGGTGTTATCTGCACTTCCGTCGTCAACTGCTATGATCTCATACCGTTTGACGAAACCGGACAGCACTCTGCTGGTTTCAAGCAGATTATCTGTTATATGTGCTCCTTCATTATAGGCGGGCATGACGACAGATAGTGTCACATCCCCTTCCTTATTTGTTTCCATGGTCAACGTTCTCCTGTCTGACAGTCTTATTCTTCTATGTTCGCCTGTTTTACGATACCGTAGACTGCCTCTCTGACGATTTCTGACATGGATACACCTTTTTGCTTTGCATACTTTGACAGCAGTTCATGTGTATCTGTGTCGATCCTAAGTCTTAGAATTGTGTCTTTCCGTTTATCGGTCGGTCTTCCCGGACCTCTCTTGATTTCCTCTGCCATCTCCCTGCTCCGTTTCTTTTTATTTAAAGAAAATATTTCTTTACTCCATGTATCGCATATCCTGCAAAATATCCAAGTGACTTCACTGTTCCAAATCCCATCTTCCGGTATACCTGATATGTCATCTTTGCAGAATGTAATTTGGAACCTGATTTACTGTTCTTCACCATCCGGTAAAGCAATAACGGTTCATTGATGCCTGCTGCCTCCCCGTATTTCTTAAGGATTTGCAGCCAGCAGATATAATCCTCGTGAGCATCATCATCCCCCATCGGGAACTCTGCTGCCACCTCCCGCTTCATCACTACGGATGAGCAGTTGATCACATTCCCATACAGCAGCATCTTGTAAGTGATGTTCTCCGGTACCGGTAAGATCCGTCCGGTATGGGTTCCGTCCTCTTCCATCAGTTCTCTGGCAGTTGAGGATAATACCACTCCGGTCTTCTTCATAACAGCAAGCTGCTTTGAGAGCTTTCCCGACCGCCAGATATCATCGGAATCTAAGAATGCTACATATTCGCCCTCTGCAAGCTGCACACCTTTATTTCTCGTTGCTGCTACGCCAAGATTGGTTTCATTCTTATATAGTCTGACCTGTGGATTGCTTTTATATTCTGCCAGACACTCCGTCAGATCCTCCGGTGAACAGTCGTTGATCACGATGATCTCTGATATCACATCCTGACAAAGTGCGGAATCGATTGCCTGTTTAATTGTTCTGCTGCAATTATATGCCGGAATGATCACGGATACTTCTGGTTTCATTTATTTCTTTTCCTCTACACTATAGAAGGCATCCTCGGCTTCATCATGCGGATGCTTGATGCCTGTTTTCTTTGTCTTGTCTTCGCGGATTGCTGTCGTCTGATTTGCATCAATTCCCTCTGTATTCTCCTTCTGGAATAAGATCTTGAAGGTCAGCAGGATCAGCTTCAGATCCAGCCATAAGGAATACTGCTCATAATATGTCAGGTCAAGCTTCACCTTATCTCTCGGTGTGGTGTTATATTTACCGTAAACCTGTGCATATCCGGTAAGTCCGGCCTTCATCTTCAGACGATAGTCGAATTCCGGGAAAGTCTCCCTATACTGTGCTGCGATCTCCGGACGCTCCGGTCTAGGGCCTACGACTGACATATCGCCCTTTAAGATATTAAAGAGCTGTGGCAGCTCGTCTAAGTGTGTGGCACGGATCACACGGCCAACCGGTGTGATTCTGTCATCATGCTTTCTTGCAAGCTGTGCGCCATGTTCCTCGGAGTCCATCCGCATACTTCTGAATTTCATGATCTTGAATACCCTGCCATTTAAGGTCAGACGATCCTGTTTATAGAATACAGGACCTCTGTCATAGAGCTTGATCGCAAGTGCGATCAGGATCATAAACGGTGAAAAGATAATGATCATGATCAGGGATACGATGATATCCATCAGACGCTTGAAGATCATATCTTCTCCTGTCAGTCCCTGGTTTCTGGATAATAATAACGGTGTATCAAACAAATGGATCGGTTCTGCTCCTAAGATAATGATATCCGATAACTTCGGTACCACATACGAACGGATCGAATGCTCGAAGCAGTATTTTACCAATTCGTTTCTGATATATGCCTTTGTCTCACAAAGGATAATACCATCGTACTGTAAGATTTTTTCTTTTAATGCTTTCTCACCTTCACTGACATGAATACGGTCAGCAATGATGTATTTGTCTTTTCTGGCATTGATCTTATCAATGAATTCGGTCGGTGTCTTATATCCGTAGACAAGCAGTAAATGTCTTGGAGGATAAAACTTACGGTACATCATCCTACAGACAAATACCCATATAAATATAACTATGATCTCTAAGAATGTAAGCTCGATCATGTTCAGTGCCGGCAGATAATTACGGGCAATGATACACAGCTCGACATAACCTACGATATTTGCACAGACCAATGATAATATCTGTGAAAAGAGAACATCCATCACCCGGAGGAAGCCTACTTTATAACCACCATACAGCTTCGTAAACAGATAAATGATAATCGCATACATACCGATTACCGCCCAGTTACCTTTGTTCCAGAACGGAATCTGGATAGCCTGAGTATTATCTGCATATTCGGTATACCACATTCTCGCAAACAGCAGTACTTCCGCAGCTAACAGAAGCACGCCTTCCGAAAATGTGATAATACGTTTGTAAATGTCTCTCTTTCTCACATGTCTGGTTTCTTCCATATCAATCTCCATCCCACCATGAGAGGTGGTCACCAGGTGGATATGCCACCTGCTTTCTCTTCATTTTTTTCTATTGGTATCGATTATTTTAACAGTTCACGGAGCATCTGGTTTACGGATGCCGGATCTGCCTTGCCCTTCATTGCTTTCATGGTCTGTCCAACCAATGCGCCAAGTGCTTTTTCTTTTCCGCCACGGAAGTCTTCGATTGCTTTTGGATTATTGGCAATAACTTCTTCTACGACCTTGCGGAGTGCACCTTCATCATTTACGGTGGCGAGTCCATGTTCTTTTACATAGCTTTCCGGTTCAATATCATCTGTAAATATCTTCTCAAATACTTCCTTTGCGACATTGCTGTTGATGGCTTTCGCATCTACCATCTGTATCAGCTTTGCAAGGTGCTCTGCGCTGAATGACAGCTCATCTGCATCGATGGAATGTTCTTTCATCAGACGCATGGTCTCTCCCATCAGCCAGTTGGATACCTTCTTCGGATTTGCTCCGAGAGCGATCGTCTCCTCGAAAAGGTCTGCCATCTTCTTTGTATTTGTAATGATATCTATATCATAGTCTGGGATATCATACTCTTCTTTATACCGGATCTTTTTCTCATCCCGGAATTCCGGCTGACGGCTTCGGATCTCCTCCATCCACTCGTCACTGATCTGTACCGGTACAAGGTCAGGATCAGGGAAATAACGGTAATCCTGTGCATCCTCTTTGGAACGCATCGGATATGAATATTCCTTGGTATCATCCCATCTTCTGGTCTCCTGTACAACCTTTTCGCCTGCTTCGATCAGATCGATCTGACGTTCTCTCTCATTCTCGATCGCATGGGCGATAGCCTTGAATGAGTTCAGGTTCTTTGTCTCTGTTCTTGTTCCGAATTCTTCTGCTCCGGCTTCACGAACAGACAGGTTGACATCGGCACGCATCGAACCTTCATTTAACTTACAGTCTGATGCTCCGAGATACTGGATGATCAGACGTAATTTCTCAAGATAAGCAATTACTTCTTCCGCAGAACGCATATCCGGCTCAGATACGATCTCGATCAGAGGTACACCGGAACGGTTGAAATCGACCAGTGAACTGTCTGTATATGGATCATGTACCAGTTTACCTGCATCCTCTTCCATATGGATCTCATGGATCCTTACGAATTTCTTCTTGCCCTCTACTTCGATCTCTACCTTTCCATTTCTGCAGATTGGGTAGTACAGCTGAGAGATCTGATAGTTCTGTGGGTTATCCGGATAGAAATAATTCTTACGGTCAAATTTACAGTTCTGTGTGATCGTACAGTTGGTTGCAAGACCGACAGCAACTGCTTTTTCTACTACCCCTTTATTCAGTACCGGAAGGGAACCCGGCATACCGGTACAGACCGGACATGTATGTGTATTCGGTGCACCACCAAATGCGGTACTGCAGCCGCAGAATATCTTCGTCTTTGTCGCAAGCTCTACATGAACCTCCAGACCGATCACGGTTTCGTATACTTTACTCATCTTACAGACCCCTTTCTGCTACAGCGGCAGGCTGCTTGTACTCTCTTGTCTGCTCAAATGCATATGCCGCCTGAATGATTGCTTTCTCGTTAAATGCATCTCCTACCATCTGGACACCGATCGGCATGCCGTCTTTGTCGTACCCGCATGGAAGGGAAATACCCGGAAGTCCTGCAAGGTTAACCGGAACGGTGTATACATCGCCCAGATACATCTTGATCGGATCGGATAAAGATTCACCCATGGTCAGTGCAGTTGTAGGTGCAACCGGACCGAGGATGATATCGTATTTTGCAAATGCTTTATCATAAGCCTGTTTGATCAGGGCTTTTACCTTAAGTGCTTTTACATAGTATGCATCATAGTAACCGGATGACAGGGTAAAGGAGCCTAACATGATACGTCTCTTTACTTCTGCACCGAAGCCTTCGGAACGTGTCTTTTTATACATGTTGTGAAGGTCTGTGTACTCTGCTGTACGATAGCCGTATTTTACGCCGTCGAAACGTTCCAGATTCGAGCTTGCCTCTGCGGATGCAATGATATAATATGCAGGAATTGCATATTCTACCATACCAAGGTCAAATTCCTCCACGATCGCACCTTTTTCTTTTAAAACTTCAGCTACATGGCACACAGCATCCTTGATCTCAGGATCCAGTCCTTCTGTGAAATAGTCCTTTGGAAGTCCGATGCGCATACCTTTTACATCGTCCTTTAATGCGCTTGTAAAATCATTATCCATACGTTCTACAGATGTAGAATCTTTCTTATCATACTGGGAAATGATCTCTAATATCGTTGCACAGTCTGTTACATCCTTTGCAAGTGGTCCGATCTGGTCAAGAGATGAACCATATGCAACCAGACCGTATCTGGATACTCTGCCGTAAGTTGGCTTGATTCCTGTTACACCACAAAATGCTGCCGGCTGGCGGATCGATCCACCGGTATCGGAACCGAGTGCACACGGTACTTCTTCTGCTGCAACAGCGGCTGCTGATCCACCGGAAGAACCACCCGGAACTTTATTTGTATCCCATGGATTCTTTGTCTCGCCATAATAAGAAGTCTCGGTTGTACTTCCCATCGCGAACTCATCCATATTTGTCTTGCCTACGATCACGGCTCCTGCTTCCATTAATTTCACAACAGCATCTGATGTATAGGTCGGTACGAAGTTTGATAAGATCTTGGATGCGCAAGTGGTAAGTACACCGTTCTGACACATATTATCCTTGATCGCGATCGGCACACCTGCCAACGGGCCTGTCAGCTCGCCGCTGTCGATCTTCTTCTGTATTTCTTCTGCCTGTTTGAATGCACCTTCTTCATCTACGGTGATAAAACAGTTATATTCTTTGTCGTATGTCTTTATATTCTCGATGCAGGCTTTGGTTGCTTCCATAACGGAGATCTCTCCGGCCTTGATCTTCTTTCCAAGCTCTACTGCTGTCATACTCATCATATCCAATGTCCGTTACCTCCTAATCAAATGTTCTTGGCACCTTATAGCAGCCATCCTTCTGCTCCGGTGCATTTGACAGCATATTCTCTCTGTCGTCGCCATTTGTTACTTCATCTTCACGGAATACATTATTATAAGAAAATGTATGGCTCATTGCTTCCACATTCTCAGTGTCCAGTTCGTTTAACTTACTTACATAGTCAAGCATATCTGACATATCTTTCTTTGCCTGTTCCTTCTCCTCATCGGAAAGCTCAAGCTTCGCCAGAATACCTACATAATCGATTGTTTCGTCTGTAATAACCATGGTATGTCTCCTTGTCTGGTTTTTATTTATAGTACCACAAAATTAGTTAGAGTGTACCACATAACTCTTTTCTTTGCAAGTCTACATAAAAAGGAAGGCATACTGCCTTCCTTTTTTCTGTCTTTGTAGCCATTCACACCTCATTATATGCAAAGAGGAGTGTGATGAAAACCACACTCCTCTTTGTATTCTTCATAAAGAGTTTTATGCTGGTTGTCAGCCTCGATATCCAGTTAAGATATCTAAATCGGCGTGGAAATCATTAAGTCCCCCACGTGGACTACAACCATATCCTGATTGCACGGCTCGATATCAATTAAGATATCTAATGAAATGGATTTTTTACCCTGCTCCATTTGCAGCCCAACTTTTTACGATGCTCTTTCATCGAGAATATCTCTATTCTTATATTTATAATACTCAAATCATATTATAATAACAACATTTTTATAGTTATTTTATAACATACCTTCCAATGTCTCACGGATTGCTTTGATGAAGTTCTCGCTGTTTAATACAGTTGGATTCTCAAGGGTTGTGATAAGTGCAAGATCCTTTGTCATCTTTCCGGATTCGATCGTAGCGATCGTTGCTTGCTCAAGCTTGTTTGCGAAATCAACCAGAGCATCAATACCATCCAATTCACCACGTTTTCTGAGTGCGCCTGTCCATGCAAAGATTGTTGCAACAGAGTTTGTGGATGTTTCTTCACCCTTTAAGTGCTTGTAGTAGTGTCTCTGAACGGTTCCGTGTGCAGCTTCGTACTCATACTTTCCATCCGGAGAAACCAGTACAGATGTCATCATGGCCAGTGAACCAAATGCGGATGAGATCATATCACTCATTACGTCACCATCGTAGTTCTTGCATGCCCAGATGAATCCACCCTCGGACTTCATTACTCTTGCTACAGCATCGTCGATCAGTGTATAGAAATATTCAATACCTGCTGCATCGAATTTCTCTTTGTATTCTTTATCAAAGATCTCCTGGAAGATATCTTTGAATGTATGATCGTATTTCTTTGAGATCGTATCCTTGGTTGCAAACCAGATTGTCTGCTTGATATCCAGCGCATAGTTGAAGCAGCATCTTGCAAAGCTTTCAATTGACTTATTGATGTTGTGCTGTCCCTGGATCACACCCGGTCCGTCGAATTCATGGATCGTCTCTTTGATCACTGTACCATCTGCACCTGTGAATACCAACTCAGCCTTACCGGTGCCCGGAACCTTGATCTCTACGTTCTTATATACATCACCATATGCATGTCTTGCGATTGTGATAGGAGCCTTCCAGTTCTTTACACATGGCTCAATACCCTTTACGATGATCGGCGTACGGAATACAGTTCCGTCGAGGATCGCACGGATCGTTCCATTTGGGCTCTTCCACATTTCCTTCAGATCATACTCTGTCATACGTGCAGCATTTGGTGTGATCGTTGCACATTTAACAGCAACACCATACTTCTGTGTCGCATATGCGGAATCAAATGTTACCTGATCATTTGTCTCATTTCTATATTCAAGTCCCAGATCGTAATACTCGGATTTCAGATCGATAAATGGATAGATCAGTTCATCCTTGATCATCTTCCAGAGAATCCTGGTCATCTCGTCTCCATCCATCTCTACTAAAGGGGTAGTCATTTGAATTTTTTCCATCTTGCTCGTTCCTCCATGTTCTTTTATTATAGTTCTAATTACTTACCTGTTTTTATACACGCCTAGAATTATACATGAAAAATGTTGCTATTTCCAGTTTTTTGAAAGTTTTTTACACATATCCGTAAATTCCGCGCACGGACACTTCCCCGGATATAATGATCGACTCCTGTCCATCATTATCCTTCACACGAAGTCCTCCATTTGGTGCAAGTCCAAGGGCTGTGTATTCTGTCCGGTTATATCCTTCGATCACATAGACCTGTTCATCCTTGTTCACAAGGATGGAATTATATTCATCCAGCATAAACTGAAGATCCTGACATTTGACAAATGCGTCATACAGCTCTTCAAAATGATTTGCCACACTGGCGACCAGTTTGCTTCTGTCACAGCCGGTTCCGTTTTCCAGCTTGATCGATGTCGCCTTATCTGCCAGTTCTTCCGGAAATTCCATCATGGATACATTGATGCCGATACCTACAACTGCATATTTGATATCCATACCTTCCGAACTCATCTCTGTAAGAATGCCACAGATCTTCTTGCCGCCGACTACAACATCATTCGGCCATTTGATCTGTGCCTGTAAGCCCGCTGTATCAGCAAGAGCACGCGCCGTTGCAAGTGCCGACAGGATCGTAAGTCTGGATACATTCTCGATCGGCACATCCGGACGGAGCAGAAATGTCATGGCTATACTGGTTCCCTTCGGGGTGCTCCATGCCCTTCCTCTTCTTCCTCGTCCTGCATTCTGTTCGTTTGCAACAAACAACGCTCCGTGTGTTCCATCTGTCTCTCCTGCAAGCTTTGCCCGTATATTTGTGGAATCCGTCTCATCATAATAATACAGTTCTCTTCCGATCACCGATGTCGTGAGTGCTGCCTCTATCTTCTCTTTCGTAACGATATCCGGCTCTCCGACCAGCCGATAGCCTTTATTATTTACAGCATCTATAATGTAGCCTTCTGCCTTTAAGGCATTGATGTTTTTCCAGACAGCGGTTCTTGAGACACCTAATTTCTCACAGATCGCCTGACCGGATATATAATCACTGCTTGTCCGAAGCAACGCAAGGATTTTTTCTTTCATGATTTACCTTCTTTCTGTCTCACTTTCCTGATAAATTCCCATCTTCTTTAATAAATGATAATAGATCGCATCGCACTTATCACGTTTTCCGCTGAACGGCAGTACGAATTGCTCTTTTCCTATATCGATCTTCAATATGTAATATGGCAAATGCGGATCCGGAATGACCAGATTCACATTTGTAATCTTCTCATATGGAGTATGATAAGATTTCTTTCCCTTTTCTATGATCAATTCATCGTCTTCAAAATGATAGGTCAGATCAAATGCCGATTTTCGAAATGATGATTTCACCAGCACCAGTCCGTATACTCCAAGTGCAAGACCAAATGCCAGCTTAAAAATACGACCACCGGTACTGCCATGGGATTTGATCATCAACAGGATAAATGCTGCTCCGATAACAACAAAAAATACACCAACCATCCGGTATGCAATTCTGGTTGCTCTGTTTTTCTTTACGGTATGCTGCATGTGTTTTCCTCGTTCTTTCTGTATATTTTCTGTTCTCTATTATATTTTCTACAGTCATAAAAAGCAAGCCAGAGTAAACATGACATTTTGCACTAAAACCCCCGACAAAAAACATGATTTTTACCAGATTGATTTTTCTTATAAAAAGAAGTAATATCCAGTATGCGCTGAAAATAAACAAGGAGGTAAAATCATTGAAAAACTTACTGAAAAAAATTAACGGTTCCAAGGATCTGACTGAAGGCAATCCTATGAAACTGATCTTGAACTTTGGATTGCCATTATTATTTGGGCTTTTATTCCAGCAATTTTATAACATGGTCGATACAATCATCGTTGGTAAATTTCTGGGTGTCGATGCACTTGCAGCCGTCGGCTCAACCGGATCGATCAACTTTATGATACTCGGTTTCTGCATCGGTATTTGCAATGGTTTTGCCATCCCGGTTGCTCAGGCCTTTGGAGCAAAGGACACTGATAATATGAAGAAGTACATTACAAACTGTGTCTGGGCTTCGATCTTCTTCGCTGCCGTTATGACAGTTGCAGTCGGAATTCTTACCAGAAATATTCTGATCTGGATGAAAACACCGGACAGCATCCTGGATCAGGCATTTATCTACATATTTATTATATTTATGGGAATACCTGCAACCTTCCTTTATAATATGGTTTCCGGTATCCTGCGTTCTCTCGGCGACAGTGTAACCCCTGTTGTCTGTCTGATCGCATCCTCCCTGTTAAATATCGTACTGGATATCCTGTTAGTTCGTCCGATGGGTGTCGCCGGTGCTGCTGTTGCAACCGTTGTTGCACAGGCGATCTCCGGCGTCGGCTGTCTGATCTATATGTGTAAGAAGCTCGGATATCTACATTTTACAAAACAGGACTGGGCATTTAGTATGCGCCACTGTCTGACCTTATGCGGTATGGGTGTTCCGATGGGGCTTCAGTACTCGATTACAGCGATTGGCAGTGTTATTCTTCAGGCTGCAGTTAATTCGATGGGTGAATCCGTTATTGCTGCCGTATCCGCCGGAACAAAGATTTCCATGTTCCTCTGCTGTCCGTTTGATGCCATGGGATCGACAATGGCAACCTACGGTGGACAAAATGTCGGTGCTAAGAAAATGGATCGTGTGGATGCCGGCTTAAAGGCATGTATCAAACTCGGTATTGCCTATGCGATTCTTGCATTTGTATTTATCCTGTTATTCGGCAAGAATCTGGCACTGCTCTTCCTGGATGCAGAAGAGACAGAGATCATCAAGCTTGTATATTATTTCCTGCTTGGCAACTCAGGAGCTTACATCCTGCTTGCCCTTGTAAATATCGTCCGGTTTATGATTCAGGGGCTCGGCTATTCCGCCTTTGCCGTTATCGCAGGTATCTGTGAAATGGTTGCCCGTACGATCGCAGGCTTTATCCTGGTACCAAAATTCGGTTATGTCTTTGTAGCACTCGGCAGTCCGCTCGCATGGATATTTGCAGATATCTTCCTGATTCCTGCCTATATCTATGTTGTAAAACGTCTTCGCCGCAAGTTCGGTCAGGAGACCCCGGCGATGCTGAAGCGTTGTCAAAAGAGCCTTGCATAAAAAAATAGCGATGATAGATTTGTACAAACAAATGCTGTCGTCGCTATTTTTTTGATACAGTTTTTTCACATAATTAAAAAATCCATACCGGCAACATATATATTCACCCAAATACATTTGCTGCCAGTATGGATTTTCTTTTTTAATTCTTATTCTTTATTTATTTCTGTAGATAATATCAGTTCTCTTTGGTCCGTTTGAAACCATAGTGATCGGATATCCGATATGTTTCTCAATGAACTCAATGTAGTTTCTGCAGTTCTCTGGAAGATCTTCGTAGTTCTTGATACCACGGATATCTGTCTTCCATCCCGGCAGAACCTCATATACAGGCTTTGCTTTCTTTAACTTAGCTGTTGTAGGGAAGTCTGTTGTTACTTCACCATCGATATCGTATCCAACACATACAGGAATCTCATCCAGATAACCCAGTACATCAAGTACGGTAAATGCTACATCTGTTGTTCCCTGCATACGGCAGCCATACTTGGAAGCTACACAGTCGAACCAACCCATACGTCTTGGACGTCCGGTTGTTGCACCGTACTCACCGCCATCACCACCACGACGTCTTAACTCATCTGCTTCATCTCCGAAAATCTCGCTGACGAACTCACCGGCGCCTACAGCACTTGAATATGCCTTTACTACTGTTACGATCTGCTTGATCTCATATGGAGGAATACCGGCACCGATCGCACCATAAGCAGCCAGTGTGGATGATGATGTAACCATAGGGTAAATACCATGATCCGGATCCTTTAATGTTCCGAGCTGACCTTCTAACAGAATTGTCTTGCCTGCTTTGATCGCTTCATGGAGATATGCGGATACATCACATACATATGGCTCTACGATAGCCTTGTACTCCATCAATGTTTCATATACTTCATCTACTGTAAGAAGTGGCTTCTTATACAGATACTCAAGCAGAACATTCTTGGATGCGATAACTCTGCTGATCTTATCCTTCAATTCTTCCTCTGTGTCAAACAGTTCGCTTACCTGGAAACCGATCTTTGCATATTTGTCTGAATAGAATGGTGCGATACCTGACTTTGTAGATCCGAATGACTTACCGGCCAGTCTCTCCTCCTCGTACTCATCAAACAGAATATGATATGGCATAACCATCTGTGCTCTGTCTGAGATCAGGATCTTTGGCATTGGAACTCCCTTTTCTACGATGCTGTTCAGCTCTTTGAACAGAACCGGGATATTTAATGCTACACCATTTCCGATAACACTTGTTGTATGATCATAGAAACAACCGGACGGAAGTGTATGCAATGCAAATTTACCATAGTCATTTACAATTGTATGACCTGCATTTGCACCACCCTGAAATCTGACAATAATATCAGATGTTTCCGCCAGCATATCTGTTATTTTACCTTTTCCTTCGTCGCCCCAGTTGGCTCCGACAACCGCTCTTACCATATTTTTATCCTCGCTTTCATGGCATTTTTCCGGAAACATCTTCCGGAATTGAACTCAATTACTTATACATTATAGCATGTATGTATTATAAGTAAAATCGATATTAATTATATATAGCATAAGGTGTACTTATATTTATTCTTTACAAATACATTGGTTCGGTTTACACTTTCAATATAACGATTGATCAGGAGCTTCGATTATGGATATTAATTATGAATATTATAAAATTTTCTACTATGTGGCAAAGACAGCAAGCATCTCTGCTGCCGCCAAAGAGCTGTGCGTATCCCAGCCCGCTGTCAGTCAGGCGGTCAAATCTTTAGAACAGGCAATCGGTATCAACCTGTTTATCCGGACGAAAAAAGGTGTATCCCTGACAGGTGCAGGCGAACTTCTCTACAAACATGTAGCCGAAGGATACGAGGCAATCTCCATGGGCGAACAGCAGCTTGCCCGATTGATGCACTTGGAAACCGGCGAGATCCGGATCGGAGCCAGTGATATGACACTCCAGTTCTATCTGCTTCCGCATCTCGAACGCTTCCACCAGCTCTATCCCGGCATCAAGGTACATGTAACAAATGCTCCGACCCCAAGTACGATCGACCACTTATTTGCAAATAACATTGACTTCGGTATCGTTACAACTCCTCTCCCACAGAATCCGAACATGGAGATTCGAAACGCACGGGAGATTGAAGATATCTTTATAGCCGGCCCAAGATTTAACGACCTGAAAGGTAAAGTTCTCGACTATCCGGATCTGCAAAAGCTTCCGATCATCTGTCTGGAAAATGACACCAGCACAAGAGCCTATGTGGATCAGTTTCTTGCACATGAAGGCGTCACGCTGACCCCTGAATTCGAGCTTGCAACCAGTGATATGATCGCACAGTTTGCAAAGAGGAACCTTGGAATCGGATCGATCGTGGCCGACTTTGCCGGTGACTATATTGACCGTGGTGAGATCTTCCGGTTAAGTTTCAAGAACCCCATCCCCAAGCGGAACATGTGCATCATCAGCGACCGCAGACGTGGCATGAGCATCGCCGCTATGAAGTTGATGGAATTGCTGTAATTAAGTTAGTATATATTTCTCTTTTAAACAAAAAATAAAAGCATCCACATAAATGTGGATGCTTTTACGCCAAATACATGGCTACTAGCTTTCAATCACTAGCTTTACCGTACTATTATTATACCTAAATCAAAGAAAAATGCAATATTTTTCAATTTATTTATTAACATTTTTTCTCACTTTCATCCATACGTCAAACTTTTTACGTCCCATCATTGCTAATGCCTTGTCTGCAATATTTTTTCTTCCTTTTATTGCCATTTTTATATAAAATATGGCAACTACTTTCTTTATATCCGCTACATTACCAAATAGCACAAATATCTTTACAACATCCAAATAATTCAATTTATCATGAGATAAAGATGCTTTAATCGTTATATCATTCATATAATTTAAATTTGCTTTCCGTTTTAACCTAAAACGTGTTATGAGTTCCAAATGTGCACATTGATTTCTTACCTCTTTCAATACGAATAATGCCTGTTCAAATACTGCTGCCTCCGACAATTCAAAACCAAAATCCCTTAACACCTTAGTTTTAACTGTATCATCTAAAAATACAAATGTATAATATAAGCTTCCTAACGGCAATGCCTTGATAACAACCCAAAACGGCGGCTCTGTATACTGACATACATAATCTCTGTCTTTTTTTAACTCATCTATAAAAGACTTCCTTTTTACCCTTCCACTTTGTGATAACTGTGTCGTCCTAAATAAATCAAATGTAGAGAAAATATTTTTCATATGTTTATCTGTTGAGCATGGAACTTCATAATAAACTGGATTAGTATAGTTCATTGTATCAGCTGATGTTCTACAGTATTCTTCAGCGAAATTATATGCAATTGAAGTTCTTAGTCTTGACTCTATATCAAATATTTTAAAAAGAGTACACTTCTTTAATTGCATGTCAAAGAAATATAAATCTCTAAAATCCTCAAAATATACCTTTTCATATGTTTTTTCTACCATGTTTTTCTTTAATAAAATACTCTCAAAGCCATTAACAACATCAAAATAGTTATATCTCTTTAATATCTCCGCTGCTTTCTTTTTATCCTTAAATTTTAATCCTCGATCAACAAGACCTGAAATTTGCTCATCTATAGTTTTAAACTCTTTTGTAATCGGCATCCATTCACCTCTTTTTACTATACATATATAAATATTGGGACTATTATCTTTTGAATAATAATTCTAAAAACAATAGTCCCAACAATTATATAATCTAATTCTTATACATTAATCTCAGCGGTCATGCCAAGTATGTCTTTATTTGCATCAAGTACCGGCTTTACAACCTCTGTGATGAATTCTTCGGTCTGCTCCGGTGCGCGTCCGACAAAGTTCTTTGGCTCAAGGATGGCTTCGATCTCTTCCTTGGTCATGCCAAATGCAGGATCTGCTGCGATCAGATCAACAAGGTTATTTTCCTTGCCCTCTTTCTTTACAGTTGTGCCTGCCTGCATGGAGTATTCACGGATAAGCTCATGCAGCTCCTGACGATTGCCGCCACGTTTTACAGCATCCATCATGATATTCTCAGTTGCCATAAACGGAATCTCCTTCATGAATCTCTGATAGATAACCTTATCATATACAACCAGACCATCTACAACATTCAGATACAGGTCTAAGATACCGTCGATTGCAAGGAATGCTTCCGGAACAGATACACGTTTATTTGCGGAATCATCCAGTGTTCTCTCAAACCACTGTGTTGCTGCTGTAAATGCAGGATTTAATGCATCAGCCATAACGTAGTTTGATAAAGATGCAATTCTCTCACTTCTCATCGGATTTCTCTTATATGCCATTGCTGATGAACCGATCTGGTTCTTTTCAAATGGCTCCTCGATCTCTTTTAAGTGCTGTAACAAACGGATATCATTTGAGAACTTATGTGCACTCTGTGCGATACCGGAAAGTACATTTAACACTCTGGAATCTACCTTACGGGAATAAGTCTGTCCTGATACAGGATAGCATGCTTCAAATCCCATCTTCTCTGCGATCTTCTTATCGATCTGACGAACCTTCTCATGATCTCCGTTAAAGAGCTCTAAGAAGCTTGCCTGTGTTCCTGTTGTTCCCTTACATCCCAGGAGCTTCTGCTGACCGATCATGTAATCCAGATCAGACAGATCCAACATCAGTTCCTGAAGCCATAAGGTTGCACGCTTACCAACAGTTGTTGGCTGTGCAGGCTGGAAATGGGTAAATGCCAGTGTCGGCAGATCTTTATATTCCATAGCGAACTTGGACAGTTCGTTGATCACATTTAATAATTTCTTTCTGACAAGCTTCATAGCCTCTGTCATAACGATAACATCTGTGTTATCACCAACATAGCAGCTTGTTGCTCCCAGATGGATGATGCCGGCAGCCTTTGGGCACTGAACGCCGTATGCATATACATGGCTCATAACATCATGACGAACCATCTTCTCACGCTCTTTTGCTACATCATAATTGATGTCCTCTGCATGTGCCTTTAACTCATTGATCTGCTCCTGTGAGATAACCGGCTTGCCGTTTTCAGAAAGGCCGAGTTCATACTCCGTTTCTGCAAGGGCGATCCATAATTTTCTCCATGTCTTAAACTTCTTATCCGGAGAGAAAATATACTGCATTTCTTTACTTGCATATCTCTCGCAGAATGGGCTTGTGTATCTGTCTGTACTCATTTTTACCTCTCCTGTATTTCTTTATTTTACTTTTGAATCTTCACCGCGTTTGAAATCCTCATGTTCTCCGCGGATATCTTCCTTTGGTGGCTCCATCGGATATTCCCCTGTAAAGCAGCCGTGGCAGTACTGTCTTCCACCGGAGATCTCTACCAGCCGCTCCTTGCGAAGATAAGCAAGGGAATCGGCGCCGATGATCTTGCAGATCTCATCAACCGAACGGTTATATGCGATCAACTGCTCTCTGTCCGGGATATCCGTTCCAAAATAACAAGGATATAAGAACGGAGGCGAACTGATCCTTACATGAACTTCCTTTGCGCCAGCCTCGCGAAGCATTCCTACGATACGGTCTGAGGTTGTACCTCTGACAATGGAATCATCGATCATAATGATACGCTTACCCTTTACCGCTTCTTTTAATACATTTAACTTCACGCGGACACTGGACTCTCTCTGGCTCTGCTGTGGCTTGATGAATGTTCTGCCGACATAGCCATTCTTGACAAATGCCGTTCCGTATGGAATGCCGGATTCCAGTGAATATCCCTGAGCTGCTGCATTTCCCGATTCCGGAACACCTACAACCATATCTGCATCTACCGGACTGTCCTTTGCAAGACATCTTCCCGCGATCAGTCGGGATTCATAGATTCCCATTCCGTCAAATACGGAATCCGGACGGGCAAAATAGATATATTCAAAGATACATCTTGCATGCTTCTCCTGACACATATCCTTATAGGACTGAATACCATACTCCGGTGAGATCGTTACGACTTCTCCGGGCTCTACATCACGGATAAATTCTGCACCGATCGTATCAAGGGCACAGCTTTCCGATGCAAGAATATAGGCATTATCACGTTTTCCGATACAGAGCGGGCGGAATCCAAATGGATCTCTGGCTCCGATCAGCTTTCTTGGACTCATTACTACAAGTGAATAAGATCCCTTCACTTTTCTGAGTGCTTTCATAACTGCTTCCTCGGCACTTGCACTGTTCACACGTTCTCTTGCGATATGATAAGCAATAACCTCGGAGTCGATCGTCGTCTGGAAGATCGCACCTGTAAGTGCCAGTTCCTTACGAAGCTCCGGCGCATTGATCAGATTACCGTTGTGTGCAAGACCAAGTGTACCTTTTACATAGTTCAAGACTAATGGCTGAGCATTTTCTATCGTACTCGCGCCGGCAGTTGAATATCTGACATGTCCGACACCGATATTTCCTTTTAATTTCTCAAAGGATTCAGGTGTGTACACCTCGTTTACCAGACCCATGCCCTTCATGGAGCTTACCTTCCCCTTGGGACCTTCCGTGTCTGATACTGCGATACCACAGCTCTCCTGTCCTCGATGCTGCAATGCAAACAATCCATAATAAATGGAGGTTGCAACATCATTGTTGTCAAAATCATACATTCCGAAAACACCACATTCTTCATGCATCTTGTCATCATTCTCAAAATAATGGGATCTTATATTCTCGTTCATGTTTTGCCTCTCGTATTTTATTTTTTAACACACTAAGACTTTATACGTTTTCTGTTTTTCTGTCAATGTTGGAATGTGAAAAATTATTCCGGAAATTAACAGCCATTTTCTCTATATTGCATAACCTTTCTCTTTGATCAGATCTACCATCTGATATACATATTTGTTGCAGAGCTCATCACTCTCTGCTTCTACCATAACACGGATAAGCGGTTCTGTTCCGCTCTGGCGAAGAAGAAGTCTTCCGTCAGAACCAAGCTCCTCTGCGATCTTCTGATTTAATGCCTGCACATCCGGATCATTCATAACCGCATCCTTACTGGATACCTTTACATTCACCAGAAGCTGTGGGAAAATTGTCAGGCTCTTGAAGCACTCTGATAATTTACATTTGCGTTCCAGAATAACTTCCATGATCTTCAAAGACGTCAATACACCATCTCCGGTCGTTGCATATTTGGAGAAGATGATATGTCCTGACTGTTCGCCGCCGATAGAATATCCATGCTCCATCATGGATTCAAATACATATTTGTCACCGACTGCTGTCTTATCATAGGAGATTCCCTTCTTATCCAGTGCTTTATATAAGCCAAGGTTTGACATGATCGTTGTTACGATGGTATTCTTATTCAGTTCTCCACGTTCCTTCATATAACGTCCGCAGACATACAGGATCTTATCTCCGTCTACTAACTCACCCTTATCATCAACACACAGACAACGATCTGCATCACCGTCATAAGCAAATCCTACATCCAGTCCTTTTTCTACTACAAACTTCTGCAGTCCCTCAATATGGGTAGATCCACAATTTGTATTGATATTGGTTCCGTCCGGATCATTATTGATTACATAGGTCTTTGCTCCGAGTGCATCAAATACTGCCTTTGCAACCTGATAGGCTGCACCATTTGCACAGTCCAGGCCAACTCTCATATTCTTAAAGGATCGGGTAGGGATCGTCATCAGGTATCCCATGTAACGGTTTCTTCCCATAGAATAATCAATCGTGCATCCGATATTTTCTTTTGTAGCCAGTGGAATCTCCGGAATCTCACCATCGATATAACGCTCGATCTCTTCTTCAACCGCAGCCTCTAATTTGTAACCCATGCCATTGATGATCTTGATACCATTGTCATAGTATGGATTGTGGCTTGCCGAGATCATGATTCCACAGTCAAAGCCATCCGTTCTGACAATATAAGAAACACTTGGCGTCGGTGTTACATGCATCAGATATACATCTGCACCACTTGCCGTTAAGCCCGCAACTAATGCATATTCAAACATATAACTTGAACGTCTGGTATCCTTACCGATAACCACCTTTGCCTTGCCTTCCGGATTCTTCTTGCCATAATAATAGCCAAGATAACGTCCGACCTTGAAGCTGTGCTGTACAGTAAGATCCTTATTTGCCTCACCTCTGAATCCATCTGTTCCAAAATATTTACCCATAACTGTAAACC
>OGXJ01000274.1_pt1 | contig 40305 bp, 35 predicted proteins | sample 1576231 | NCBI WGS metagenome assembly OGXJ01 (sample SAMEA3541539, study PRJEB24748) | human gut metagenome | biome: human gut; feature: human-associated habitat; material: faeces | place: China | collected 2012
TCTTCACAGCCTACCAACAAGCCTGGAACGACAAACCGGAGCCTGCGGCCGAAGGCTTCTCGGTTTCGACCCGGTTCCGCAAGAACGGCAAGCCCGTGACAACACTCCATGCCGGGGAGCGCGTCGAACTGGTGGCAACCGTAACGGCCGATTCCGACGCCGAATACGTCATGGTCGAGATCCCGATCCCCGCGGGCTGTTCCTACGACTCGAAAGAGAAAGGCGATTTCTGGAAAGAGGCGCACCGGGAGTACTACAAGGAGAAGGTCGCCGTCTTCTGCAACAAGCTCCGCAAGGGGACGCATACCTTCACCGTCAGGCTCCTGCCCCGCTATACAGGCTCCTACCGCCTCAACCCGGCGCGTGCCGAACTGATGTACTACCCGGTATTCCATGGCCGCAACGAGATGAAAAAGTGCGGCGTGGCCGAGGCACAGGAAGCCCGCTGATCCCGGGAAAAAGACATGACGGCAGCGTGACGATTGCGTCCGCTACCTGAACCGCAGTTCAGCGACCACGGCCTTGTGGTCGCTGACGTCTTCCGGGGGCATGTAATAACGGATGCCCTCGAAAGCGTCGTCGTAAAAGATGTAGTCGATGCGCAGTACCCCTCCCAGATAGCGGAAAGTACCGCCGTAACCGCTCCCGCTGTCACGGAAACCGTCGGTCATGTCCCCCTTCATCGTACGGTAGGTATAGGACGAAGGCGTATCGTTGAAGTCGCCCGCAAGGATCACCGGATAGGGCGAAGCATCCATTTCGGCACGGATTTCACCTACCTGCCCGGCACGGATACTACTGTTGTGTTCCAGCTCGCCCAAGATTTGCTCGACGGGGGCGTCGCGGTCGTAATCCTTCCGGAACCGGTGCCTGAGCTGGGCAATGCCCGAAGTCTGGAGGTGGACAGCGAAGAGCCGCACCGTATCGCCGCCGACGAGCAGGTCGACACGCAGGTAGTCGTTGCTCGTATCGGCAAACCGGACGTATTTATGATCGAGAACGGGATATCGGCTGACCAAGGCCGCACTGCCCTCATGCAGGAAATAGGGCATCCGCGGGGCAAAAACCTTCCCGATGCTGTCGGCCGGGAATTCCCTGCTGTCCATAAACTCCTGCAGGCAAAGCACGTCGACCTGCTCGCGGTTCATCATGCCGGCGATGGCCCTGGCCGTAGCGGGCATGGAACCCAGCCTGCGGAATCCGTTTACGTTGAGCGTGGCGATGCGGATGTCGTGCGGGTCACCCAAGTCCTTGAAATCGGGAAGCTGTACCATGGCCGAAATATACCCCAGGTTGAGCACCAGCGCGACCAGTGGCATCAGCAGGACAATCCATTTGCGGCGAACCGTCCACCAGACCAGCGCAACCACGTTGGCCAGCAGCACGACCGGCATGAGCAAAGCGAGCGTCGCCCAGAATCCGCCCTCCCCGGGGGAGACGGACGAAGCATACCGGCACAGGACGGCGGCGACCAGAAGCAGCCCGGTGAGCACCACCGAAATACCATAAAAAAGAATAGAAACGGCTTTGCGACCCATTTTGTTCACTATTTAAGCGATTTGCGCGTACAAAGATATGCTTTTCAAAATATATTTAGTATATTTGACGATCAAAAAAGACGCAAATTGGAATGAAGAGGGTTTTAATCTCCGGCGGTGCCGGATTCATCGGTTCGCACCTATGCGAAAGGCTGCTTGGTGAAGGAAACGACGTAATCTGCATCGACAACTATTTTACCGGTCACAAAAGCAACATCCGGCACCTGCTGAAACACCCCAATTTCGAAGTCATAAGGCACGATATAATCTACCCCTACATGGCAGAGGTCGAGGAGATCTACAACCTCGCCTGCCCCGCCTCGCCGATCTACTACCAGCACGACCCGGTCAAGACGACGCAGACTTCGGTCATCGGTGCGATGAACATGCTCGGCATGGCGCGTTACAACCGCGCCAAGGTCTTGCAGGCTTCGACCTCGGAAGTATACGGCGACCCGCTGGTACATCCGCAGACCGAGGATTACTGGGGCCACGTGAACCCGCTGGGACTGCGCTCGTGCTACGACGAGGGCAAACGCTGTGCCGAATCGCTCTTCATGAGCTACTACCGCGAACACGGCATCCCGGTGAAAATCGTCCGTATTTTCAATACCTACGGCCCCAAGATGGACATCAACGACGGCCGCGTAGTCTCGAATTTCATCGTCCAGGCATTGCGCAACGAACCGATCACAATCTACGGCGACGGTGAACAAACCCGCTCGTTCCAGTATATCGACGACCTGGTCGAAGGGATGATCCGCCTGATGGACGATACGCCCGACGATTTCACGGGCCCGGTCAACATAGGCAACCCCAATGAATTCACCATCAACGAACTGGCAGCCATCGTCCTGGAACTCACGGGTTCGAAGTCGAAGATCGTACACATGCCCCTGCCGTCGGACGACCCGCAGCAGCGCAAACCCGACATCTCGCTGGCCCGCAAGATGCTCAACGACTGGGAACCCACGATCCAGCTGCGCGACGGACTGGTAAAGACCATCGCCTATTTCGAGGATATCCTCTCGCGGGGGAGCGTCCGGCACTGACCCGCCCCGGACATCGGCCCGGCCCGCCCTTCTTTGAACACCGTCAGCCTGTTGAGCACCGCCCGCCTGTTTGAGTGCAGCGCGGCACAATCTCCGGTGCGGCCCGCACCCTATTTTTTCAGGTAGTCCCGCAATACGGAGCCTGCCAGCCGTATCAGCGTGCGCGTCGGATGCAACGCGGCGAACCCGTTGAGCATCCCCCAATCGTGTACCACGCCGTTGAAGCGCACGGTCGTCACCTCGACGCCCGCCTCGTCCAGACGACGCCCCATCGCCTCGCCCTCGTCGCGCAGGATGTCGTTCTCGGCAACGGCGATCAGCGTCGGAGGCAATCCCCGCAGCCGTTCCGCAGAGGCCCGCACGGGTGACATGAGGTCGTTGCCGCGCTGAGCCGGGTCTGAAACGTACTTGCCGAACATCCATTTCATCAACGGCGCGGTCAGGAACCGCTGGCGGCCGTATTTCACATACGAATCCCAGTCGTACCCCGCATCGGTCACGGGCCACATCAGCACGAGCGTGCGCAGCCGCGGCCCGCCGTGATCCTCGGCCACGAGCGCCGCCGCAAGCGACATGTTACCGCCGACGCTGTTGCCCGCCAGCGCCAGCCGGCTGCCGTCGACCCCGATCTCCCGGCCGTTTTCGGCCACCCATTTCACTGCGGCATAGACCTCCTCGACAGCCTTCGGAAAATGCGCCTCGGGCGAAGGCGTATAGTTGACGAATACCGCCGCACAACCCGACTCCACGACAAGGTCGCGCACCAACCGCCTGTGGGTGGGATAGTCGCCCAGCACCCAGCCCCCGCCGTGGATGAACACGAACGCCGGGAGATGCACACGCCCCGCCCCCGAAGGGCGGACGAGGTTCAGGCGCAGCGTATGCCCTTCGCTTTCGACCGTCCGTTCGGACTCCTCGATGCCCGACAGATCGACATACACGGCCGCCTGCACATCGGTCAGGACGCGACGGGCCTCCCCGACCGGCAACGATTCGACGGGAGCGCCGCCGTTCAACACTTTCAGATAAGCTTTGGTTCCCCGCGACAGGTGGTCGTCCTGCAAATAATCCGGAGCTTCCTTCAGATGATCCATAACAAACCGTTTTAAAGTTTATGACACGGACTGCAAAGGCGCTGCCACAAACGAAAAAAGCCGGACGAAATGTCCGGCTTTTCGGTATGTCATAAGCGGTTTTTACTGTGCCATGGCATGACGGAACCCGTCCACCTTGTCCCAGTCGCCGCGCGTGAAGTCGGGCACGGCGACCGGCATACTGTTGTGTTCGAGCGACGCTGCGGTCAGCGACCCGATGCACGACCATTCGGCAGCGTCGTAAACGTCCTGATCGAGCGGCAGGCCATGCTGCAGGCAGTAAACGAGGCGATAGTCCATGATGAAATCCATGCCGCCGTGGCCGCCCACGCGGCGGGCCTTCTCCTCGATGTCCCGGGCGATCGGATGCTTGTAACGCTCCATCAGCGCCGCCTTCGCCGCCTGGGGGATGAACGAATGCTCGCTCAGATTCTCGTGGTCGGGAATCTCCTCGCCGGCAATTTGCTCGGGACGGAACGCATAGCCCTCGACCGGGTATTTATTGGCGAAGCCCTCGGTGCCCGTAAGCTGGTACATGCGGCTGTAAGGACGGGGCGTATAGACGTTGTGTTCGAGCAGGATCGTGCGTCCCCGCTCGGTCTTGATGAGCGTCAACGTCTGATCGGCATTGGCGAAGGTCTCGGCACCCATCTTATCCTTGGCGAGCTTCAGGCCATTGACCGACTTGGTATCCATCGCCACGAGGTAGTTCATCTTATCGCCGCGGTGGATATCCAGCAGCTGGCAGGCCGGGCCGAGGCCGTGCGTGGCATAGACGTCGCCGCGGTGCGACTGGTTGAAGTCCAGGCGCCAGTTGCCCTGGTAATAATCCCAGTAGGGTTCGAGGTTATGAATATAGGAGCCTTCGGTGTGGAGTATCTCGCCGAACAGCCCGTGCTGGGCCATGTTGAGCGTCGTCAGCTCGAAGAAGTCGTAGACACAGTTCTCGAGCATCATGCAGTGGCGCTGTGTCTTCTCGGCAGTGTCGACCAGTTGCCAGCACTCGTCGAGCGACATGGCAGCGGGGACTTCGACGGCGACATGCTTGCCGTGCTCCATGGCATAAACCGCCATCGGGACGTGCAGCTGCCACGGGGTGCAGATGTAAACCAGGTCGATGTCATCGCGCCGGCAAAGTTCCTTCCACCCCTCCTCCCCGCTGTACGGGGCAGCAGCCGGGAGGTTATGTCCGGCGAGGATCTCCTGCGACTTGTCGACACGCTCGGGGTAGAGGTCGCAGAGCGCCACGATCTCGACCCCGTCGATGTTGGCGAAGCGTTCCACGGCGCCCGGGCCGCGCATACCCAGCCCGATGAAACCTACGCGTACGACCGGGATCGGGTCGACCGTCAGCCGCAAAACGGAATGCTGGCCCTCGGCACGGGCCGGGACGTCGAATACGATCACGCCGTCGACGATGCTGTAACCCTCCGCGGGCGGCGTGCTGCACCCCCAGCACAGCACGGCTGCCGCCGAGAACAATAAAAAGGCAAATTTCTTCATTATATCCGGGTTATTTAGTTATTTAGACAAAAGTATGAAATATTTTGAAATCTGCGCTCATTTGACTACTTTTGCCGACGTAAAAATCACACACCATGTTTCGTAGATTAGCGGCGGTAATCCTCTCGGTCGTCCTGCTCTCCCCGGGCTGGCTCGGCATGACAGGGCTCACGCTGCCCTTCGCCATGATCCCGCTGCTGTGGATCAGCGCATCGTACGACCAGACGCGCCGCTCGTGGTGGCGCATGTTCGGCTGGGCGACGCTGACCTTCGCGCTGTGGAACATCTCGACCGTCTGGTGGATATGGAACGCCACCCCGGTGGGGCCCGTGGCCGCGACGCTCGCCTCGACGACGCTCAACATGATCGCCTTCATGTTGTTCCACACCGTCGCGAAGAAAGGGCCGAAGGCACTGGCATACACCTTGCTCATTGCCGGGTGGATCGCAACGGAATACTGGTATACGGTCGGCGAATTCTCGTGGCCGTGGCTGATCCTGGGCAACGGATTCTCGCACGACGTATGGCTCGTGCAATGGTACGAATACACGGGTGTCTTCGGCGGTTCGCTGTGGGTGCTGCTCTGTAACATACTCTTCTTCGAAGCGCTGCGGGCACGCCGCAGCATCGGACGGTGGATCCCGGCCGCGGGCGTCCTGCTCCTTCCGGCCGCCGTGTCGCTGGGCATCTGGTGGAGCTGGGAGCAGCCCGACGAGGGGATAGCCGAGGTGAGCGTCGTCCAACCCAACGTCGACTGCTACGACAAATTCAACGGCCGCGCCGACTGGCAGCAAGACAACATCACCGACCTTTTGGCACAAGTGCCCGCCGGGGCGCAATTCATCCTGCTGCCCGAGACTGCCGTCCCGGGGCATTACTGGGAACCGGGTCTTTCGGAATTCCGCCCGGCCGACGAACCGGGCATGTTCTGGCAAGAGCTGGCCGACAGCCTGCGCCGGTCGCACCCCGGGGCCCTGCTCGTCACGGGCGCCAACACCCTGCGTTATTATGCCGCCGGGGTACAACCCCGCACGGCACGCCGGGACGGGTTGGGCGAAGGTTACTACGACGTATTCAACACGGCGGTAGGGCTCGACTCCGCATGCCGCATGCAACTGCACCACAAAGGCAAACTGGTGATCGGCGTGGAAAACACCCCGACGATCGTTTTCGACATCCTGCAATTCCTGGTAATCGACCTGGGCGGCGTCGTGGGACAGATCGGCATGGGGCAGCACGGCACGGCCTTCGAACACCGGGGCGTGAAAACCGGCCCGGCAATCTGCTACGAAGGACTTTACGGCGATTTCTTCGGCGATTTCGTGCGCCGCGGGGCACAGTTCATGGCCATCATCTCTAACGACGGCTGGTGGGGCGACACGCCCGGCTACAAACACCTCTTCACGATCTCGCGCCTGCGCGCCATCGAACACCGCCGTGCCATCGCCCGGTCGGCCAACACCGGCATGTCGGGCTTCATATCGGCCCGCGGCGACATAGGCCAGACGCTCGGCTGGGAAAAACGGGGCGTGCTCACAGCGGCCGTGCCCCTCAACTCCCAACTCACCTTCTACACCCGATACGGCGACTACCTGGGACGCATCTCCGAATACCTGATGCTGCTCTGTGTGCTCTACTACATCGCCTACCGGGCCAAGAAAAAGAACCACCTCGTAAAATAAAACCCGAAACCCGATATGAATTACACCCAGACCCTCGAATTCCTCTTCCAGTCGCTGCCGGCCTTCGAAACCAAAGGCGCAACGGCCTACAAGCCGGGATTGGAGCGCATCACCGCATTCTGCCGCCACATCGGCAACCCCCAGCGCAATTTCTTCACGATCCACGTGGCGGGCACGAACGGCAAAGGTTCCGTATCGCATATCATCGCCTCGGTATTGCAGCAGGCCGGCTACCGCACGGGGCTTTTCACCTCGCCCCACCTGCAGGATTTCCGCGAACGCATCCGCGTCGACGGCGAGATGATTCCCAAACAGAAGGTCGTGAACTTCGTGGACAAACACCACGACAAGATGGTCGAGCTGGAACTGTCGTTCTTCGAAATGACCGCGGCACTGGCTTTCGACTACTTCGCACAGAGCGACGTCGAGGTCGCGGTGATCGAAACGGGACTGGGAGGGCGACTGGACGCCACGAATATCATCGTACCGGTCGTAAGCGTCATCACCAACATCGGGCTGGAGCATACGGCGCTGCTGGGCGACACGCTCCAGAAGATCGCAGCCGAAAAAGCCGGGATCATCAAGAAGAGCATCCCGGTCGTGATCGGCGAGGGCGACCTGCGCTACAACGACGTGTTCGAGCAGGTCGCTGCGGCCAACAAATCGAAAGTCATCTATGCCGAAAAGGTATTCTCGTGCCAAGAGTGCGGTTGTAGGGAAGGGCGGCAGCACTTCTGCATGCACCGCATGCGCGACGACCGCAATTTCGAGGTAGACCTCGACCTTACGGGCAATTACCAGCGCCATAATATCCTGACAGCCGCGGCGACGGTCGATTTCCTGCACGAGGAAACCCCGCTGACGATCTCCCGCCGTGCCTTCCTCGAAGGGACGCGCGATGCGGCGGCCATCACCTCGCTGGCGGGACGCTGGCAGAAGCTGGGTGAAAATCCGCTCGTCGTCTGCGACACGGGGCACAATCCCCACGGCATCGCCTACGTGGCCGAACAGCTCAAAGCGACGCCCCACAAGGAGCTTTACTGCGTGATCGGGTTCGTCCGCGACAAAGATCTGGCACACATCCTGCCCCTGCTGCCGCGCGACGCGCACTACATCTTCACGCAGGCACAGACCGAAAGGGCATTGCCCGCCGCCGAACTGACAGCCAAGGCTGCGATCTACGGGCTCAGGGGGGAAACCATCCCCGAAGTGCCGGCCGCCGTGGCACATGCCCGGGAACTTGCCGCTGCGGACGATATGGTCTTCATCGGCGGCAGCACCTATGTCGTCGCCGAAGCGCTCTGATACATACGATATTCAGATCCCGTATAAAGTCCGTCCGAGTGTCTCGGACGGACTTTCTTTTGTCATCCTGAATAAAACTATAAAAAATAGTTTTATGTGAAGATTTTTTAGTTATATTTGCAGAAAACCAATCGCATGAAACGAATCCTTCCGCTCCTGGCGGCCATGATTGCATTGACAACCGTACTCCCCGGCAAAGCGCAAACCGGCAAATATTACATCGACGGACGGGAAACAACCCGTGAAGAGCTGTTGAAACTTCCCGCGGGCGCAATCGAATCCATGGCGAATTCGGTGGAAAACGGATTGCCCGTAGTGCGTATAAAATTAAAACCCGAAGGCGGGGAACAGGCTCCGGCCACCGGGCAACAGGAAAAAAACGCTGCGACCCCGCATGAAAAAGCGATGCAGCTGGTACGTGGAATCTACGAACAGCACACCCTGCTCAAGGAGGGCGACCTGGCGGCCGATTTCCGGGCTGCGAAATATGCCGGAGGGGATCTCACGCTTACAGCTCTGCGTGGCAAAGTCGTGCTGCTGAACTTCTGGGCTACCTGGTGCGGCCCCTGCCTGCGGGAACTGGCGCCGGAAGCCCTGCCGAAAATCATTCTCGAACGGTTTGCCGCAGACAGCGAATTCGTATTCCTGCCGGTCGCCTATACCGATTCGAAAGAGAGCCTCGACAAGTTTTTCGCAGGCGACGAACAGCATAATTACGCTTATCTGCGCGACCTGACGGCAATGGATCCGGACAAACGGGTATTCGGTCTTTATGCGGAGCAGGGCGTCCCGCGCTCCTTCGTAATCGACCGCAACGGCCGCATCGTCCTCGGGTCGCTGGGTGCGGCACAGGAGGAGCTGGAACGCATGGCCGCGGCTATCGAAAAAGAACTTTCCAGATAACGGATAAAAACAGCCCGGCCGTAAAACGGCCGGGATTTTGTAGGTAAACAAACGTGCTAAAAAGAGTAAATATCTTGTTTGCAGTTATTTAATCCTCATTTCCGCATGTACTCCGAGCAATATAATTGCAGAATTGGGCAGGTTTAACGGTGAGTTCAGTTACTTATCCGTTACCTGCCCGAAATGCTTTGATTTGCATTAAGACGTTTGTTTTCTGCTTCTTGCATCGAATTTCTGCGTAACAAATAACTTGACTTAACGTTTAACAAAACCACAAAATTCAAGTTATCATGCAACGCAGCTCGTTCAAAGTCCTTTTCTATGTGAAAAGGCAGTCCGAGAAATCGGGTCAGGTTCCCATTATGGGTCGTATTACGATCAACGGTACGATGTCGCAGTTCAGCTGCAAACTCTCCGTTCGCACCTCTCTCTGGGATATCAAAGCAAATAAAGCTGCCGGTAAAAGTCTCGAATCGCAGCGCATCAACGAAAAGCTGGAAAATATCAAGACTAATATCGGCAAACAATACCAACGCCTTTGCGACCGTGATTCATACATTACGGCCGAAAAGATCCGCAACGCTTTCCTCGGGATGAGCGACGACTGCTGCCTGCTGCTACAAACCTTCGACGAATACCTTGCAGGCTTTCTCAAACGCGTGGGCAAAGACCGCGCTTATTCCACCTATGAGGATTACTGTCTGCGTCGCAGGCGTCTTGCCGCTTTCCTCGAATACGAATACCACGTCAATGACGTTTCTTTCAAAGAGTTGAAGCGGGATTTTATCGAAAAGTTCGTCGTTTATCTCTCCACGGTAAAAGGTCTTGCTTCCGGGACGATCTGTGCCGGGGTCAAGAAACTGCGTCTGATGACCTATACGGCGTATAAGAACGGCTGGATTCCCGTCGATCTTTTGCCGGGTTTCATGTCAGGCATAAATACGCCGAACGGCGCTATCTGTCCGCTTCAGAACTGCAGGCCGTCATGGACGTAGAACTTCCCAACTACCGAACGGGCATCAACCGGGATGTCTTCGTCTTCTGCGCTTTTACGAGCCTGAGCCATGCAGACGTGGTGAAACTTACCTATACCGATATCCATACGGACGACAACGGGGAGCGTTGGATCATCGACAAACGGCAAAAGACGGGTACGCAGTTCCGGGTCAAACTCCTCCCCGTCGCCGAAATGATTTACGAGCGTTATAAAGACCTGCATCTTGAAGGTAATAAAGTCTTTCCAATAAAATCCTACTATCGGACGATGAATATGTCGCTGCGTCAAGTGGCCTAACACGCCGGTCTGTTGTTTAATCCGACGATGCACATGGCGAGGCACACCTTCGCTACGACGGTCACGCTCACGCAGGGCGCACCTCTGGAAACAGTCAGCAAGATGCTGGTGCATAAACATATCACCACGACACAGATTTATGCCAAAATTACCAACGACAAGATCGGTCGTGATATGGCGGTATTAAGCGAGAAACTCAACAGCATCTTCAAGGTTGCGCAGTAACCTTATTGCGCGAAATGGCTGGACGCCGCGGATTGACTTTCATTGACATTTGGAGTGATATGCAACAAAACGGAGAACTTCCGGCAGAACGAACTGTTGATGGAATCCACTTGTCCGGTGCTGGATATATCGTCTGGATTAAAGCTATTCGACGGTATATTAATCGTGTATAACTCATTATACTTGGAACTAATTGCATAGACACATAGGATGTCGGTCGCCCGTTTATTTCATTTTATTACTTTTATTCCCCGACTTTGCATTCGGGATGTTGCGAATAATCCGCAACATTCCGGTTGCTCAGCACATTCCCGGCAAATATCGAGGTATTGGGTTTTCCAGTCGGATATGGATTTGCGGGCAAAGGGCCATAGCGCTTCTGGGAGAATGCACCGCGGCAGGTTGAAGATTGAGACGTCCATACGCCAGTCCCGCAGCTCCAAAACCGCCTGCGTGAGTTCTGCCTGATAATCCATCGGATCGATCCAGACTGCTTCACTGTTTTTGATCGTATATCCCGTGTATTCCAGTCCCATCAGCGATATGAATTCGACGAACGGCAGATTGCGGTAGATAAAATCCGGCAACTTCGGCAACCGACGATAGTTCATCTTGGTAATAACTACCCGTAATTCGATTCCGATATCATAGCGTCCGAGGTTATACAAGCCGAGCATTGTCTCCTCGAATGAGCCTTTCACCTGCGTGATAGTATCGTGGTCGCCCGCAGAATCGGCATGAAGTGGAACGCCGAGAAGTATCTTTTCCTCACCGCATTCGGCGAGTTTTCGGGCATACTCTTTGTCGGCAAATGCCCGTCCGTTCGTCAGCAGGTGAATTTCGGTTTCCGGCAGTTTCGTGCGAACATGGCGGAGCAGTTCGAACAGCCGGTCACCGAGCAGGGTCGGTTCGCCTCCCGTAATTCCGAGCGAACGCAGTTCCCGCGGAGCGGAGTCGATCAGAGCCATGTTTTTCTGAAAATAGCCGTCGAGATCGTTTCGCAGCAAAGGCGGCTGGCAGCACATGACGCAGCGGTTATTGCACTGTGAAGTGATGAACAGCGCGTTGTCGTTGGAATTTATGTCGATCGTATCTCTCATTATCCCCGTGTTCCCGTGATCCAACTTTTGAAAATCGGCAGCACCTCTTCCCTACGATCCGCCAGCAGGCCGAAGATGTGTTCGATAATCGCCTTGTGTTTCCGGCAGAAAGTCGAGGTCGGCCGGAATCCGTACATATCGCCCTGCGTGGAGTAGTTTCGCACGGGATCGGCCCCGCAAATCGACTGAAAAGCGCAATCGGCACAACCGGCAATGCACTCTGTCGCCCACAGGCGGGAAATCTCCTGCGCTTTGCGGCCGTAGAACAAATCTTCGTACCGATCCGTTACCGATCCCAACCGGAATGTATAATCCCGAAATTCGGCCAGCATTCGGGATTCGTCGGAAGCATAGACATATCCATCGTAGTTATAGACGATTACGCCGTTGATAATTCCTGCCGGAGATTGCAGGTCGACGAACCCGATCGGAAAAGGTGTCAGGATTTTACGCAAAATAAGCGTCGCAAACTCTTCGACGAACACCTCTCCCGATTTATTGAGTTCGATGATATATTCCAGCGCTTGCTTGTAAAACTCAACGAAGCGATCGTAATAAGCAGTCCAATCGGCATTGTCTTTCGCCAGTCCGTAAGGATTGAGCGCCCGGATGAAGATACTGTGAAATCCGTTTTCCCGATAAGCATCGATAATCTCCCGCGGAAAGCCGAGCGAATACTCCGAAGTCGTCATCAATGCGGAAACCCGGCCTTCGCCCAATTCTTCGCGAGCCTTTGCAATACCGGCAACAACACGCTGATAGCTGTCCGTTTTTCCCCGGTTGTGGTTGTGCAGGTACAGCGGGCCGTCAAGCGAAGTCGAGATAACCGCGCCATATTGTCTGCACAAATTGAGCAATTCGTCCGTCAGATTGACGCTATTGGTACAAATTACATAGGTAAGTTTGCGGTTTTCGGTCAGATTCTTCTCTTCGGCATATTCGATGGCCCGGCGGATAAGATGCGGAACCAACGTAGGCTCGCCTCCCTGAAACTCCATTGTCAGGCAGGGGGACGGAGAACGAAACATCAGATCAACGGCATGCAGGAGCGTCTGTTCGCTCATATCATACTCATTTCGGCAACTTTCCTGACTGGATGCCTGACAATAAATACAGTTCTGGTTGCAGCGAAGTGTCAACACAAAGATATGCAGCGCGGTAAAATGATCGAGAAATGCCTTGCGGGTAGCCAAACGAACCGCCATCGTGTCAATCAACCGGGGCAACGGTTTTTCGTAAATAAAGAATGAAGCTGTCAGATTCTTGTACAATTCCTCCTCCGGGAGCACCTCCCGATCGACGATGCGTTGTACACTGCCGCGGGGTAACAGCAGGTAGTCCCCAAGGTCATTGGTCAGCAACTCTTGATTGCGGAAAACATGAAACCGGAACGGCAGCAGGTAATACATCGTCAATCTTTGAATTCGAATTCGACAAAGTCATCGCTGTTGGCGAAAGCCTTGGCGTAAAGAATATTCCGCAGGTCTCGGGTTTCCGAAGCGATGATCGCCCTGTTTTTATAATCGACAAAATCTGCGCTCAGTTTCTTTCGTATCTTATGGAATGCCTCCTGCGTGATCGGATTCGAAGCCGAAATGATAATCGTCTGAACGGTCGTACCCGGGGTGTTTCGCCGGGTGATTATGTAATCGCCCGCCCACCAATACAGTACTTTATCGATGGTGGATTCGTTGTAAATCGACTTGTCGACGTTGAGTACGACCTCACCTTGTGGATTCAATTCAATGTCGGTCATTTTGTTTTTTCAGAAAATAAAACGTTTGTGCATCGACCATTCCCGTTGTATCGATACCGATACTATCTTGAAATCTTTTCAACGCCGTTTCAATCGCTGTGTCGAACAGTGTTTCACCTTTGACAAACGGTTTTTCAAGAAATCCCTTGTCTATCAGGATATTTTTCAGTTGGGTTACATCCGCGCCCCGCATTTCTTTTTTCAAGACCCGATCTCCCAAATTGTAAACTTTGGGAACCCACGTTTGCAATTGGGTAATCGTAGCATTTCCGGCAATACCGTCCTGCGACAAACCCGCATCTTTCTGGAAAGCCCTCACGGCATTTCTGACCTCCAAATCATAGACTACATACCCCAAATAGTTCGTACCGACAGACGATCGTGCAATATATTTGTGCTTAACCAATAAATCGGTCAGTGCTTTGACATCCGCCCCGTAGGTATTTATTGAGAGGGTTCTCGAACCGAGGGTATAATCGGCCGGCGATACGGAGGATGACGACGTATTTTCGGAGGTAGTAGCGGACGAATAATGGGAATAATGGGACGATCCCGACCGATGAGAACTGTGTGATCTGTGCGAACTATGACTGCGATGTGAACTGTGGCTTCGGTGTCCTGACAACGCATAGGTATCGTCCGAATTCAGATGCAGCAACATCTTGATGCTTCCGTTTTTAGACGATTCTCCGTATTCATCCGTGGCATCATCGGACGGATTGTCCGAAAACTGGTAGGTCGGCATTGCTTCGGCTCCGTAGGTGTTCGCCAAAGTCGCCATGGACGAAACAATAACTCCTTTAAGGAGTTTTTTGAGGCGCGATTTCATGGAGTAAAAATAGTAGTTATATTGCAAATATACAATAAATTATTTATTATAGGCCGTTTACGTCTTGTAAAATGAATCATTTTCACTATATTTGGATAAACTTTCGTTTTTACTTTTCGTAGGACGGGCAGGATATCACAAAATTCGTAAAATGAAATACCCGATTGCATTTATCGATACCGAGATCGAGCCGAAGAGCCGACAAATACTCGATATCGGCGGTGTTAGAAGCGACGGATGCGAATTCCACAAAAAATCTTTTTCGGAGTTCGTATCGTTTCTCAGCGGCACCCAATTCGTTTGTGGGCATAATATCCTCAATCATGATATAAAATATATCGGCAGTGCTTTACAGGACGCAGGAATAAATCCGGCCGATGTCATTGATACCTTGCCACTCTCTCCGTTGCTTTTCCCGACGAAACCTTATCATGCACTCCTGAAAGACGACAAACTGCAAACGGACGAGGTCAATAACCCGTTGAACGATTCAATCAAAGCCCGGTATTTATTCCACGACGAAATCGCGGCTTTTCAGCGGAAAGACGATCTTCTTAAGGAGATATTTTTCGGATTGCTGGGGGATACGCCGGAGTTTCAGGCTTTTTTCCGTTTTATTTCCTATACGTCCGAGAAAACAGATCTCGAAGATTTGATCCGTCAGAAATTCGAGGCGGAAATTTGCATACATGCCGATTTGGCAGGAATGATCGCAAAACATCCGATTGAATTGGCTTATTGCCTGTCATTGATCGATTCTCTGGTGCGTCATCGGAAAACGCATTCCATTACTCCGCCTTGGGTCTTGAAAAATTATCCGCATGTCGAGCGCATCATGTTCCGGCTGCGCAATACCCCTTGTGTCGAAGGTTGTCCGTACTGCAATAGCGCACTGGATATTCATAAAGGACTGAAACACTGGTTCGGATTCGATTCTTTCCGATGTTATGCCGGCGAACCTTTGCAGGAGAATGCGGTTCGGGCCGCTGTGGATAACAAATCCCTGTTGGCTGTTTTTCCGACCGGCGGCGGAAAGTCAATTACGTTTCAACTCCCGGCCCTGATGAGCGGAGAAAACGCCAAGGGTTTGACGATCGTAATATCGCCGTTACAATCGCTTATGAAAGATCAGGTCGATAACTTGGAAAAAGCCGAGATTACCGATGCTGTTACCATCAACGGGTTGCTCGACCCGATCGAAAGGGCGAAGTCGTTCGAACGGGTGGAAGACGGATCGGCATCCATTCTTTACATTTCGCCCGAATCGCTGCGTTCGCGAACGATCGAACGGTTGATTCTGGGACGGAATGTCGTGCGATTCGTGATCGACGAGGCGCACTGTTTTTCTGCGTGGGGACAAGATTTCCGCGTCGATTATCTATATATCGGCGATTTTATCCGATCGATTCAGGAAAAGAAGAATATGGCCGAGCCAATTCCTGTTTCCTGTTTTACAGCTACGGCGAAACAAAAGGTCATCGAGGACATCCGAAGTTATTTTCGGGAAAAACTTTCGCTCGAATTCGAGGTGTTCGCTTCGAAAGCCTCCCGGACGAATTTGCACTTCAAGGTGTTGGCCCAGACGGATGCGGTGCAAAAATATCAGACTTTGAGGCGCCTGCTCGAAGCTAAGAGTTGTCCGACGATCATCTATGCTTCGCGTACGCATCGGGCGACAGAGTTGGCGAGATGTTTGACCCGGGACGGATTCCCGGCCCGGGCCTATCATGGCAGGATGGACACCCGGGAGAAAACGGCGAATCAAAATGCCTTTATAGCCGGTGAATTTCAGATTATGGTCGCGACATCGGCTTTCGGAATGGGCGTCGATAAAAAGGATGTTGGTATGGTCATTCATTACGACATATCCGACTCTTTGGAAAATTACATTCAGGAAGCAGGCCGGGCCGGACGTAACGAACGCATCGAGGCGGAGTGTTATGTCCTGTTCAACGAAGACGATTTGAATAAACACTTTGTTCTTCTCAATCAGACCAAACTCTCCTTCAAAGAGATTCAGCAGATTTGGAAGGCGATCAAGGAGCTTGCCCGATTCCGTTCCACGGTATCGAATTCGGCATTGGAGATTGCTCGCAAAGCGGGCTGGGATGACAGCGTTCCGGAAATCGAAACCCGGGTAACCACGGCAATCTCGGCTTTGGAAGATGCCGGCTATCTGAAACGCGGACAGAATATGCCGCGAGTTTTTGCCAACAGCATTCGCTCGAAAACAGCTCAGGAGGCAATTGAGAAAATACGGACGTCCGCACGTTTCGACGGGAAACGGCAGGAATATGCAGTGCGGATTATCAAGAAACTCTTTTCGAGCAGAAGCCGCAAGCAATCCGATGACGAGGTGGCGGAATCGCGGATCGATTATATCAGCGACCACCTAGGAATCAAGAAAGAAGAGGTGATAAGCGTAGTGAATCTGATGCGTGAAGAGGGGATTTTGGCCGATGCAAAAGATCTGACGGCATTCATCAAAAGAAGCGAGTTCCGCAATCGATCTCTTCTGATCGTATCGGCGGCTTGTTGGATCGAGAGTTTCCTGCTCGACATGTTCGACAATCCGGAGAAAGTCTTTTACCTGAAAGAAATCAATGAAAAAGCCGTAGCTGCGACACACGATGCGGCTCTGAAAGAGATAAATATCACCCTGAACAAGATAAAGGTCATACTGAATTTTTGGGCGATAAAGAACTGGATCAAGCGTAAAAGTCCGGCGTTTTCCAAGGATCAAGTACTGATCACATGGATGCAGCCGAAAGAGACTTTCCGGGAAAAAATGAAGTTGCGCCATGAATTGGCGAAATTCATCGTCGGATTTCTTTATAACAGAAGCACTGAAAATACCGGGACAGACAAGGAGGAGGCCTTCGTAGAATTTTCTGTTCTCGAATTGAAAGACGCTTTCGAAAGATCGATCGAAGCTTTCGGGCGAAAAATCTCTCTGGAAGAGGTCGAAGACTCGTTATTCTATCTTTCCCGAATCGAGGCGCTCAAAATCGAGGGCGGCTTCTTGGTCGTCTACAACAGACTGACGATCGAACGGCTTGAAAAAGACAACAAGAAACGCTACAAACTCGAAGATTACCAGAGACTCCTGCGGTTCTATGAAAACAAGATTCAGCAAATTCATATCGTCGGGGAATATGCCCAAAAGATGATTACCGGTTCGGAAGATGCGCTAAAATTTGTGGACGATTATTTCGCATTGAATTATGCGTCGTTTCTCAATTTGTATTTCAAAGGCAGTCGGCAATCTGAGATAAAAAGGAATATCACTCCGGCTAAATACAGGCAACTTTTCGGAGAACTCTCTCCCGCGCAATTACAGATTATTCGGGATCAGGAATCGAAATATATCGTAGTTGCAGCAGGTCCCGGAAGCGGTAAAACCCGGGTCTTGGTACACAAATTGGCATCCCTAATGCTCATGGAGGATGTCAAGCACGAACAGTTGCTCATGCTTACTTTTTCACGGGCGGCGGCCACCGAATTCAAGAAGCGGTTACTCAAACTGATCGGCAACGCCGCCAATTTCATCGAGATAAAGACCTTCCATTCTTATTGCTTCGATCTGCTAGGGCAGATCGGCAGTCTGGAAAGAGTTGACAATGTTTTGAAATGCGCCGTCGAACGCATCGAAAAAGGGGATGTGGAATTGAGTCGCATTACAAAAAATGTATTGGTCATCGACGAAGCGCAAGATATGAACGAAGATGAGTTTTCGCTGATCGAAGCTCTTATCAGGCATAACGACGATATGCGGATTATTGCAGTCGGGGATGATGACCAAAGTATTTATGAATTCCGGCATGCGAGCCCCCAATATTTCAAAAGGCTTATTCGGGAATACGGAGCCATGAAATACGAACTGGTTGAGAATTTTCGCAGCAAAAGCAACCTCGTCGATTTCACGAATCAATTCGTTGCACGCATTCATCATCGACTGAAAGAAAATCCGATTATCGCCAAACAGACTGATAACGGAAAAATTAAAGTGGTTCGTTATAAGAGTGAAAATCTTATTGAGCCGCTGGTGAAAGATATTCTATCCGCCGAACTTCGCGGAAGCGTTTGTGTGCTTACGTATACGAATGACGAGGCTTTGCAGGTGTCAGGGCTTCTGCTTAAAAACGGGATGCCGGCAAAGTTGATTCAGGATAACAGCGGATTCTGCTTGTTGAAACTCGATGAAATCAATTTTTTTCTTTCCCGGTTACATTCGGTGGAAGATATTTTCCTGATTGACGATGATGTATGGAATCAGGCGAAGAAGGAGTTGCAAACCGTGTTTCAGAACAGTAGTAAACTGGAAAGTTGTTTGGGTTTAATTCGGGATTTTGAAACGATAAATCCTAAAAGAAGATACAAGTCCGATTTGGAGCTTTTTATCAGAGAGTCTAAATTGAATGATTTCTTCAGTGAAAGCGGAGAGACTATATTCGTTTCGACGATCCACAAGGTAAAAGGCAAAGAGTTCGATCATGTTTTTTTGATGCTGAACAACTTCAATTTGTCCTCGGACGAAAGAATCCGACAACTGTACGTTGCCATGACAAGGGCACGACGGGAACTGACAATTCACCTGAATTCTGATTTCCTCGACGGCCTATCCTCAGAAGCTGTTGAGCATATTGAAGATAAAAATGACTATCTGCCGCCGGAAGAATTGGCAATACACTTGACTCATAGTGATATATGGCTGGATTATTTCATCAATCGACAGCCGCAGATCGCTCAACTCAGAAGCGGTGATACTTTGTATGTCAGAGGAGACGAATGCTTGGATGGAAATGGACAATCCGTGTTGAAATTTTCTCGAAATTTTATGTCAGAACATTATGAAAGGCTGCACAGACAAGGGTACGAATTAAAACGTGCAATGGTAAATTTCATTGTCTGCTGGCAGAGCGAGAAAGTTGCAAAAGAGATAAAGATCATATTGCCCGAACTCTTCTTTGAGAGGAAGAAAATAAGTGAATGATTGTTTTTGTCGCTATGATTCGACTGCATTTCATTCATCATAACTGACACATAAAACTGTTCGAGCATTTTATGTTCTGACACTAATGATAATTTCTTGTTCTATTTCTTCCAACAAGAACTTTGTATGCTTGAGAAAATGAAATATCCATGCGTTAGAATGCCGCCCTTTTTAGCAAATTTGTCAAATCCGTATTTTTTACGTATCATGCAATTGGTTATTTGAAATGCGGTATTCGAGCGCAAGATGCTGAAAATAAACCGTTGCCATCTCGTTACCTATCCCCTATACAAAGATATAACAACTCTATAAATCAAGTCGTTACATCACTTTAATTCCATAGTTGTCAAGGCCGGGCTGTTGCGATTTTAAGCTTCACCCATCTTGGGGCCCGCTTCGGGAACCGGCGGAGGAGTGGGAATTTCGATCTTGCCCACATTGCTTTCATAACGCACGATATTCTCCTGCAGCGAACGCAACAGCCGTTTGGCGTGTTCGGGCGTGAGGATAATGCGGCTCTTGACACGGGCTTTCTGCACGCCGGGAAGCACCGCGGCAAAATCGATAATGAATTCCGAGGTGGAGTGGGATATGATCGCCAGATTCGAATAGTGGCCCTGGGCCACCGTATCGTCGAGTTCGAGGTCGATCCCGAATTGTTTCATTTCTGCCATAGGCCCGCTTGTTGTTTCTGCAAATTTACCGACTTTCGACTGCCAATATACAACTCTGCGGCCAAAGTTTTCGATATTTTATCAACATATCGGCCATTTCCGACAATCGGCCGCGCCCTTTTTTCACGCGGCCTTGACGGATGTCCGAGGTTTTTCGTATCTTTGTTGCCTGAAACTCCGCAACCGAAGAAAATGGGATTGGAAATCTTGGACGTTATGTTCCGCGGCATCTGCGTAGGCGTGGCGGCATCGATCACGGTAGGCCCCGTGGCCGTGCTGTGCATCCAGCGCACCCTGTCGAAAAGCCGTCGTTCGGGAATCGTCTCCGGCCTGGGCGTAGCCTGTGCCGACACCTTCATGGCCATGGCGGCGTTGTTTTTTTACTCGATGCTCCAGACCCAGATCGAACAGTACAACACCCTGCTGCGCGTGATAGGCGGCATCTTCGTGGTAATCGTCGGCGTCTACATCTTCGCCCAGAACCCCGTACCGCAGATACGCCGCAACCGGGCGGGCAAGACGTCGCTGTGGCAGGACTTCGCCTCGATCTTCGGGCTGACGATCGCCAATTTCATCATGGTGATCCCCTACATCCTCGCCTTCTTCGCGGTATTCAAGATTTCGGGCGGCGACATCACGCACGAAGGCGTGGGAGGCTTCTTCCGCGCCATGTTCATCATCGCCGGATTCTTCGGCGGCGCCGCGGCCTGGTGGACAATGCTGGCCTTCGTCATCAACCTTTTCCGCCGCCGCTTCCGCCCGCGCCACATGCTGACGATCAACCATGTCGCCGGCCTTATCATCGGGATACTGGGTATTTACACGATACTTTCAACATTCTTTGATATATTCCCCAATGTCGGATAACAAACACAAGATCATAATCGCCATCGACGGCTTTTCGTCGTGCGGCAAGAGTACGTTCGCCAAAGCCATCGCCCGCGAGCTGGGTTACATCTTCATCGACACCGGTGCCATGTACCGCGCCGTCACGCTCTATGCGCTCGAACACGGTGCGATCCGGTCGGGCATCGTCGACGAGGACGCAGTCGTCAGGCTGCTCGACCAGATCGCCATCACGTTCCGTTTCAACCCCGAACGCGGTGCCAGTGACATCTACGTCAACGGCGACCTGGTCGAAGGCAAGATCCGCACGATCGAGGTGAGCAACTGCGTGAGCCGCGTGAGCGCCATCGCCCCCGTACGCAGGAAACTGGTGGCCATGCAGCAGGAGATGGGGCGCCGCCGCGGCGTGGTGATGGACGGCCGTGACATCGGCACGGTGGTCTTTCCCGATGCCGAACTGAAGATTTTCATGACAGCCGACCCGCGGGTTCGCGCCTGCCGCCGCTATGACGAGCTGCGCGCCAAGGGCGACCAGGTGTCGCTCGAGGAGATCGAACGCAACGTGCGCGAACGCGACAAGGCCGATATGGGGCGTGCGATATCGCCGCTCAGGCAGGCCGAAGACGCCATCGTACTCGACAACAGCTGCATGACGGTCGGGGAGCAGATGGCGTGGTTTATGAAGGAATTCGAACAAGTTACCAGATAGGAGCACGGATCGCCGTGCACAGGGCACAGTGAAAGGGTTGCGAATAGAGATCGACGACAAATCGGGCTTCTGCTTCGGCGTAGTCCGGGCTATTTCGGAGGCCGAGAAAGCCCTCGCCGAGGGGAGTACGGTCTATTCGCTGGGCGACATCGTCCACAACCGCATCGAAGTGCAGCGCCTCGAACGGCTGGGGCTGCGCACCGTAACCCATGCCGACATGCCCGCACTGGGCGGCCGGCGGCTGTTCATCCGCGCCCACGGGGAACCGCCCACGACTTTCGCACGCGCGAAAGAGCTCGGCATCGGGGTGATCGACGCCACCTGCCCGGTGGTCGCCCGTTTGCAGAACCGCGTGGTGAAGGCGCACGAACAGATGCACCCTGTCGGAGGGCAGGTCGTGATCCTCGGCAAACGAGGCCACGCGGAAGTCGTGGGGCTCACGGGACAGGTGCAGGCACCGACCATCGTCATCGAAGGCGAGGAAGACCTCGGCCTGATCGACTTTACGCGGCCGGTCTATTTCCTGTCGCAGACGACCCAGAGCATCGCCCTGTTCGAGGCCCTGGGTGCCGAGATGCGCCGCCGGGCGGCACACCCGGACGGGGTGCGGATCGACGACACGATCTGCCGGCAGGTATCGAACCGCGAACAACACCTGGCGGAATTCGCACGCCGCTTTGACGTGGTGGTGTTCGTCTGCGGGCGCAAGTCGTCGAACGGCAAGGTGCTCTCGGAGGTGTGCCGCAGGGCGAACGCCCGGACACATACGGTCGAGGAGGCCGCCGAGATCGACCCGGCATGGTTCCCGGGGGCCGAGTCGGTCGGAATATGCGGCGCCACGTCTACCCCCAAATGGCTGATGCAGGAGGTTGCCGACCGCATCGGGCAAATTGGGAGAAGATGATACACAGAAAAACGACCGCATGCAACAAGCCCCTCCCAAGGAAGGGGTTTGGGATGGGGTCAAAATTGCAAACGGCGCCGGCGGCGGCTACGACCGACAAAGGCATTGTAACGATACAAATCCAACAAAAATCACTGTTATGAAATACTTCATCCGCTCGTTAAAATATTTCGTCGCCCTGTGCGTTATCTGTGTAGCCATCCTGGCCCTGATGCTCGCAACGGGGACTTCGGCACTCACGCTCGACCAGACGGTCTACGTAATGTTCCACACCAGCCGTTACGCGACGCTGTTCGCGGCGATCGTGGTGCTTGCGGCGCTCTACCCCAGATTCGGGTTCGTGGTGCGCAAGGTCGAAGGCGACGTGGAGCAGAACCGCGAACAGATCGTCAACGCCTTCAAGTCGGCAGGTTTTTCGCTGCGCGGAGAGGAAGACGGGGTGATGACATTCCGCGCCGACGGCCCGCTGCGCAAGCTGATGCTGCTGGGAGAGGACGAAATAAAGGTTTCACAATACGGACAGTGGATTCAGATCGACGGCATACGCCGCGGCGTCGCCCGGGTCGAATACCGGCTGGATTCGTACATACAAATGAGTAAACATGATTAGGAAAGGATACAGATACCTGCTCACGGCCGTCATTGCGGCCTCGGCGGCAGCCCTTTTGACCTTTGCGGCCCGCAACGACTTCGGGCTGGGGCGCAACATGGAGATCACGGTCAATATGATGCGCGAACTTTCGCTCGGCTATGTCGACCCGGTAGACCCGGACAAGCTGATGGAAGGTGCCGCAGAAGGTATGGTCAGCGACCTCGACCCCTACACGGAGTTCATCCCCGAAGACCAGATGTCCAACTTCGAGCTGCTCACCACCGGCAAATACGGCGGCGTAGGCTCCCTCATCCGCAAGAAAGGCGACTGGGTAACGATCGCCCAGCCCTACAAGGGATCGCCCGCCGACCGCGCCGGGCTGAAGATCGGCGACAAGATCCTCGCCATCGACGGCAAAGATGCCAAGGGCTTCACCACCGAGCAGGTCAGCTCGCGCCTCAAGGGAGACCCGGGCAGCAAGGTCAGGGTGACCGTCGAACACCTGACTGGCGGCACCGAGACCGTCACCCTGCAACGCGAACGGATCGCCATTCCGGGCGTACCCTACGCGGGATGGGTGGGCGAAGGCATCGGGTACATCCGCCACAGCGATTTCACCGAAGGTTGCTACGAGGATATGCGGGCAGCCATCGAACGGCTGCGTTCGCAGGGCGAGCTGAAGGGGCTGATCCTCGATTACCGCAGCAACGGCGGCGGCATCATGCAGGAAGCCGTGAAGATACTGGGCATGTTCGTCCCGAAAGGCACCGAAGTGGTGAGTACCAAAGGCCGCACGGAAGATTCGCGCCGGGTATACCGCACCGAATCGGAACCGATACTCCCGGACTTGCCGCTGGCGGTACTCGTCAACGGCAACTCGGCATCGGCATCTGAGATCGTGACGGGAGCGTTGCAGGATCTCGACCGCGCGGTCATCATCGGCCAGCGCAGCTACGGCAAAGGGCTCGTGCAGACCCCGCGCCCGCTGGGATACAACGCCATGCTGAAGCTCACCACCGCCAAATACTACATCCCTTCGGGACGCTGCATACAGGCCATCGACTATTCCCACTCGCAGGAGGGCACCGTCCGTTCGGTACCCGACTCGCTCATCTCGGAATACACGACCCGCGCCGGACGCAAGGTCTACGACGGGGGCGGCATCATGCCCGACATCCGCACCGAACCGGAGTACATCAGCCGCTTCGCCATGACGCTCTATGCGCTGGGGTTCATCGAGGATTTCGGGGACGAATACGTGCGCCGGCACCCGGGACAACAGATCGACATCCGCACGTTCTCGATCACGGACGGTGATTACGCCGAGTTCGCCGAGTTCATGAAGGACAAGGAGGTTCCCTATGAGTCGGATACGCGGCGGGCACTCAAGAAACTGCGCGAGGCTGCCAAAACGGATCGCTTCGAAGAGGTGGAACAGCAGATCGCAGCCATCGACTCGACGCTCCGGGACGACACGGCGACCAATCTTGAAACCTACCGCAAGGAGATCGTCGAGTCGATCAACAACGACATCGTACTGCGCCACGGCTATTCGGAAGGCGTCATCGAGCATTCGCTTCCCGACGACGGGGACGTGCTGAAAGCCATCGAAATACTCGGCAACGGGCAGGAGTACGCGCGGATCGTCACCGAGCAGGACACCCCGCGTAAATAAACACAGGCCATGAAAATCCGCCGCGACATATTCTCGTTCCGCAACCGCGTGGTGGTCATCATCGTGGGGGTGTCCCTCGGCATGGTGTCGCTGCTCTACACCAACAACATGGCCAAGCGCCTGAAGGAAAAGGAGCAGCACGACGTGGCGCTGTGGGCCCATGCGATGGAGCGTGCAAACCGCAACGTGATGGGAGGCTCGATGGAAGACCCGCTCATCACCGACATCGTGTCGAACGGCAATAACATCCCGTTCATCATGACCAACGAGAACCTGGAGGTGCTCCAATTCCACCTGGTTCCCGAAAAGATCATCGACCACCCCGACCGGCTGCGCAGGCAGATCGACAAATTCACGGCCGAGAACACCCCGCGCACGGTGCGTTTCTGGTGGTCCAACGACCACTACCACATCATCTTCTACGGGCGATCGGCACTGCTCAAATCGCTCTACTACTTCCCCTATGTCCAGATATTGGTCATAACGGCCTTTATCCTGCTGGGGTTCATCGCATTCCGGTCTTCGAAACACGACGAGCAGAACCGGGTGTGGATCGGGCTGGCGAAGGAGACGGCACACCAACTGGGCACCCCCACCTCGTCGTTGCTCGGGTGGATCGAATACCTGCGCTCGCAGGACGTGGATCAGAGCGCCGTGGAGGAGATGAACAAAGACCTCACGCACCTGATGAAGATCGTCGACCGCTTCTCGAAGATCGGCTCCGAAACACCCCTTACCCCGGCCAACATCAACGAAGTAGTGGGCGAGTCGGTCATGTATTTCCGTAAGCGCATCCCGCGCAACGTGACGCTCGACTACAACGGGCTGGCCATCGCCCCCGTGCAGGCCAACATCAACGCCGCACTGTTCGAATGGGTGGTCGAGAACCTGATGAAAAACTCGCTCGACGCCCTACAGGGGCACGGGTCGATTGACGTGCGCATCTCGTCGGACGACAAGAACGTGATGATCGACGTCAAGGATACGGGCAAGGGCATCCCCAAGGGGAACTGGAAGCGTATCTTCGAACCGGGATTCACGACCAAGACCCGCGGCTGGGGGCTCGGGCTCTCGCTTTCGCGCCGCATCGTGGAGGATTACCACCAGGGTAAGATCGGCGTGACGGAATCGGAAATCGGCAAAGGCACGACGATCCGCATCACGCTCAAACGCATATTCGAAGAATGACCGACACGCTGAGACATACCGTGCCGGTTCCGCTGCCCCGAACGCAGGAATCCGGCGTTGCGCCGGTACACGTCACCGAGGGTTCCGCCACGCCACAGACAGCGGCCCCGGCCGGGGATTCCGTACCGCACCGCCATGCAGGTATGCCCGCGACGTCCCCGGGGGACTCGCCCGCAGCACGGACTCTCCAAGCACAGTCCCCGACGGACAGTACGGGAAATACGGCCGCAGGCGACACGCTCGCCGCAGACAGTGCTGCGGACAGCGAATTTCCGTTCCTCCCCTTCGGCGACCCGTTCCCGGAGCTGCCGGCAACGCCCTGGCACGACGTCCCGGCCGCGGAGGTCTTCGGCACGGCATCCGTGCTGGTTCCGCAACAGCCGATATATTCCGCCCGGGCGGAGTCGCTCACCGAAAATCCCGTTTTCCAGGGTTTCGTGCTGTTGCTGGCCGCAACCTATGCCATGCTCCTCTACCGCAATCTGGAAGATGTGCGCCTGCTGCTGACACGTGTTTCGCGCGACAGGGCCACGGGAGAACGCCTGACCGAAGACCCCGGCGGCAGCGGGTTTTCGCGCTTCCTGAATATCGCCACGACGATCGGCATGCTCTTCATGGGGGTCATGGTCGTCAAATACGGGGATTCCCTGATGCCGGGACGCCTGACCGAGCTCCTTCCGCACGGAGCCGTGCTGGCCCTGAGCCTGCTGGCGACGCTTGCCTGTGCGGGGGTGGTGCTCTTCCAGCTGGCAACCGTAAGGATGGCCGGGGCAGTGACGCTTTCGCAGCCCTTCATCTCGCAGGTCGTCCTGCTGAAACGCACCTATTTCACCCTTGCCGTCATCGTCACGTCACCCGTACTCCTGCTCTTCGCCCTCTGTCCCCGGGGTACCGGAGGCGTCTGGTTCTGCATCATTGTCATCGAGTTGATCGTAACGGCTATCTTATACCTCAGGGAGGTGCTGAACCTGTTTATTTCCAAAAAAGTTTCGATTTTGCATTGGATTTTGTACCTTTGCATCGTGGAAGTCTTCCCGGTCAGCCTGTTATGGCTGCTCGTGGCAAGGTGATTCAGTGATTGAAGAACAACGTAAAACTTAGGTCAGCATTGAAAGTTAAAAAAGTATTGGTTTCGCAGCCGAGGCCCGCAGTTATAGAGAAGTCCCCGTTCTACGAATTGTCCGAGAAATACAACGTAGAGATCGCCTATAAACCTTTTATACGTGTCGTGGGCGTATCCCTGAAGGAGTTCCGTGCCCAGCGGGTCGAGATACTGACACATACGGCCGTTATTTTCACGTCGCGCACGACGGTAGACAGCTTTTTCCATATCTGCGAGGAAGCCCGCATCACCGTGCCGGAAACCATGAAATACATCTGCCAGACGGAAGCCGTGGCACTCTACCTGCAAAAATACATCGTTTACCGCAAACGCAAGATTTCGTTCGCCGACGGATCATTCACGTCATTCATCGAACTGATAATCAAACATAAGGACGAGAAATTCCTGCTGGCGCTGAGCGAGCCCCACAAACCCGAGCTGCCCGAGACGCTTGCCAAGCTCAAGCTGGCGGTAGACCCCGTCATCCTGGCACGCACGGTGGCTTCGGAACTCGAAGACGTACAGCTTGCGGATTACGGACTGCTGGCGCTCTACTCGCCTTCGGACGTCAAGACCCTTGTCGACAAGTTCGGCACCGAAAACCTGCCCGCCGTGGCGGTATTCGGCGAAGGTACGCTGCGCGCCGCCCTTGCGGCAGGCATCACGGTACAAGCCAACGCCCCGACCCCGGTGGCCCCGTCGATGGCCAAGGCCATCGACATCTATCTGCAGAAGGTTCATAAAGGCGAGGAGATAGAACCGGTGGAGTTGGTTACCGATACGGAAAAAGAGGAGTTCATCCGCAGCCAGCAGCACAAACTGGCCAAAAAGAGCCGCACGCGCCGCACTGCCGAACCCCGCAAATAAAATAGCCATGCCCGACTGCTCGCTTCCCCGCACGGAACGGCTCCGTTCGCTCGGTGCCGTGCGCCGCATGTTCGAGAGCGGGGAGAGCGGGTTCATCTTCCCGTTCCGGTACGTCTGGTTCGCCGAGGCCGACGAGATACCTTCGGTCGAGGTATTGTTCTCCGTGCCCAAGAAATTCCACAAGCGGGCCAACAAACGCAACTTGCTGCGGCGCCGTACCAAGGAGGCATACCGGTTGCAGAAACAGACGTTGAAGAACGGCAGCCCGGCGAACCTCGACCTGGCGCTGATCTACTCCTCGAAAGAGGTGCTGCCCTATAAAACCATTCAAAATGCAGTCCGCCGGATTCTGGCAACAGTCGTGGAACACCTTTAAACGCATCTGCGCCCTGCCGCTGATCGCATTGGTGAAGTTCTACCAGCTCTGCATCTCCCCGTTCACGCCTCCGTCGTGCCGCTTCACGCCGACCTGCTCGCAATATGCCCTCGAAGCACTGCGTAAATACGGGCCGTTGAAGGGGCTGTGGCTGACGCTCCGGCGGCTCGCACGGTGCCATCCGTGGGGAGGCAGCGGTTACGACCCGGTACCCTGAACCCGCAGGTAGACAAAGCCCGAAAGGCACAAATGCTGCCCGGGACAATAAAAACAATCCGACCTTTCCGGGTCGGATTGTTTTTTCAGACAGCATATACGTGCCCCCGCAGGGCGGAAAAACCGGAGGAACCCGCAAAAGGCAGGCACACAGCCCCTCCCGGCCGGTCGCGCTATCAGTCGCACGTCCCGGGGCAATGTTCGGCCGAAGATTCGAATTCGAGCGTTACATGATGTATCCCGGCCGTTTCCAGCTCCGCTTTGAGCTGTCTCTTGACAGTTTCCATACGGGGCAGCTCTGCCAACACGACATGCGCCGTAAGGGCATTTTCGGTAGTGCTGATCGCCCAGACATGGATGTGGTGCACGGCCTTGACACCCGGCACGGCCTCCATCGTCTTTTCCACCTCGGCAATGCGGATACCCACGGGAACGCCGTCGAGCGACAGACGCAGGCTGTCGCGCGTCAGCGACCAGACCGATGCCACGATCACGGCGGCAACGACAAGCCCGACGACGGGGTCTACGATCGTCCATCCCGTCCACGAGATCACGACACCCGACACCAGCACCCCCACCGACACCAGCGCATCGGCGGCCATATGCAAATAAGCCCCTTTCACGTTCAGGTCTTTGTCCTTATCCTTCATGAAGAGCCAGGCCGTAAAGCCGTTGATTACGACCCCGACGCCGGCCGTCCAGGCAATGGCTCCGCCCTCGACGGGTGCCGGATGCAGCATCCGCCCCACGCTCTCGGCAACGATGACCCCCACGGCGACGAGCAGGATCACGGAGTTGAGCAGCGAAATGAGCACCGTGCTCTTCTTATAACCATATGTATACCGGGGCGTAGCATGGGCCTGCGCAAGGCGGAAAGCCAGCATGGCCAGCAGCAGGCTCGCCACGTCGGAAAGGTTGTGCCCGGCATCGGACAGCAGCCCCATCGACCCGTAATAGAGCCCGACGGCGAATTCGACGACAACGAATGCCACGTTGAGCGCAATGCCGAGGATAAAGGCTTTGTTGAGCGACGTGACCGTATGGTCGTGATGATGGTGTTCGTGTGCCATAACCGTTATATTTCGGCGATCGTATCCCGGATGTCCGAGAGATCGACCAGTTTGTTGACAATGGCGTAGATCGTAAGCCCTGCCGGAGAGTGTATCTGCAACTTGGCCACGATGTTGCGCCGATGTGTGATGACCGTATGGGTCGAAATGCAGAGTGCATCGGCGATCTGCTTGTTGGTCATGCCCTTGACGATGCAGACGACGATCTCGCGTTCGCGGGCGCTCAACGGTTCCTGGCGCTCTTCACGGGGAGCATCGCCGACCGGTTGCATGATCTTTTCGCGCAGCGTCTCGACCGGGTCGTAGACCGAAAGCACGTCGTCATAGGCATTGAGCGTCGCGGCGTCCGTCACGGACATTTGCAACGCAATGCAGCGCAGGCCCTCGCAACCGGTTTGCACCCTCAGTTGCTGGGGCGTACAAAATCCCAGCGAAGCCGGGTTGACGACCAGCACGTCGGGACGATGGCGCGACAACTGCGCGGTGAGCTGCGAAATATCGGCGATTTCGAGGATATCGACGTCGGGGGCCGGCAGGCGGCGCAACACGGCGATAATGCCACAGCGCAGGATGGCCGAAGGCTCGGCGACGGCGAGTTTCAACGCCTTCATCGACGGCCTCCTTTCTTGGGAGCGGGTTGCTTCGGAGGCATGTCCCCGGGCTGTGCGCCGGACACCCCGCTCCCCGTCCGCTCTTCGAGCCGCTTGATCGCCGGGATGAACAGACGGTCTTCGATATCGTTGTGCGACGCAAGGTCGCGTTCGCAGGTGAAGATGTCAAAAAGCACGCCGTTCAGCTCGTTGGTACTGCCCGAAGGGTAATAACGGATGATGATCCGCTTCAGTTCGGCGAGTTTCGCCTCGACCTGGTCGTGGTGCCGGCGGAATATGTCGATCGAATAGCCTTCGGGATGCTCCCCCCGGAGCAGCCCTTCGACATAGGGGAAAACTTTCTGTTCCTCATAGTCCATGTGCTTGTGCACTTCGGCGACGTACTCGTCGAAGAACCGCAGGATGGCGAAAGCCACGTCGTTATGGCTGCAATCGATCGCCTCGATCAGCTTGCGGCGGATGGCCGGAAGCCGGAAATCGAGGAAATAGTTATGCGAGTTGCGCAGGTAGCTGACAAGCGCGGCCACGGAGATCGTCTCCGGATCGGGGGCCTTGTCGTCGGCATGCATGTTCACCACGGCCAGAAAAGTCGCCGTATCGACCCCGCTGTCGAGGCAGACCTCGCCGATGGTCTTGTCGCCGAAACCCAGTGCGATACCGAAGCGGCTCATGATAAGCAGCACGGGGTAACGGTCGCAAACCAGGTCGCACATGCGGTCGTCGGAATTGTATCGTCCTATTCTATACATAGTATGCTCAATATCTGCAAAAATAACGAATTACCGCACCCCGCGCAATACCTAAATCCAGGTATTTATCCCGGAATCAGCGGTTTCCGATGTCGACATAGGTCGTCTGGAGCATCGTGCGGCCGATGTCCAGCAGGCCGGGTGCCGTCTCGCTGACAGCCTTGCCGCTCGTAGCGTCCCACACGGCCTCACCCGAGGCATCGACCACGCCGAAACCGTCGTTGAACGTATAGTACGCGAATTTACGGGGGGGGGTCGGGGCGAAAATATCCTTGCTGTAATCGAAATCCGAGTGGTCGATCCCCAGCTGTCCGAGGATCGTGGCGCAGATGTCGATCTGCGAAGCGTAGGTATCGACCACACGCGGTGCAGCGACGGCACCGCCCAGCCAGATCATCGGGATACGGTGGCGCAGCGGCTCGTTATAGGAGAGGCTCCGCGGCCACGGATAGCCGTGGTCGGCGACCAGCACCAGAAGCAGGTTGTCCCATGCCGGCGAAGCCTTCAGTTTGTCGACCATACGGCCGACGCACTCGTCGGAAAAGGCGAAGGCGTTGAGTTCCTTGTCGTCGAACTTCGAGAACGGCACGTCGAACGGGCGATGGCTGCTCAATGTCAGCATGCCGGCCAGGAACGGCTCGCCCTTCCCGCTCAGGGCGATCACGCGGTCGGCGAACCAATCGCACATCACCGCGTCGTCATAGCCCCAGTCGGCCGGCGGGGTATCGAAGCGCAGGTCTTTCTGCCACGTAAGTTGCTGCCAGCCCGTAGCGTACATGTACGACGCCTGGTCGGTGAAGTTCAGATCGCCGCCATAGGAGAAGCCGGTGGCATATCCTGCGCCGGCGAGCGAACGGGCCAGCGAGGGCAGGTTACGGCTCTTGGCCGGGAGCTTCATGATCGACATGCGGGTCTGGGCAGGGAATCCGCTCAGGATAGCCACCTCGCCCCGGTCGGTGCGGAACGAGTTGGCGAAGAAATTTTCGAACCAGATGCCTTCGCCCTTCAGGCGCTGCATGTTGGGCATGACGGGCAGGCCGCCGACATCGGCATCCATGACCGTACGGGCGAAACTTTCGAGAATAACCACCACGACATTGGGGCGCGAGGTCGTCAGCACCCGCTCGGGAGCAGCGGCGGAAGGGTCGTTCCCGCGCAAGCGGGCAAACCGCTCCTCGCGTCCGGCCTCGTCGAAGAAGGGGTATTCGGCGGCATAGTCGGTATGGTCGCCGAGGCTCGTGAGGAACGAAAAGACCGGGTTGGTCGCCGCATGGTTCAGAAACATGTTCGCACTGAAATAGGCCTTTGACACATTGGCGACCGAAGCCCCCAGCCCGCCGCGGATGGCGAGGAAATCGCACCCGGCGAGCAGCAGCAGGACAAGGCTCCACGGCAGCGCCGCACGCCGGCGGAGCGGCTCCCCGTCGAACAGGCGGCAGACGAGGCGGTAGACCCAGACCATGAGCGCCGCGTAGGCGACGGCCAGCAGGGTCTGGCGCACCCCGAGCCAGAAATCGACGCTCGCCATAGCCTCCTCGGGGTCGGTAAGGTAAATCAGAATCGTCGCATCGAGGCGGAAGCCCCAATGCTGGTATAACTCGACATCGACGGCGAAGATGACCGCCGTGACGGTTGCGACCAACACGAAATAGCCTGTCAGCACCCGCCGCCATATTCTCCCGGGCAGCCGCACCCACAGCGACACAAGGGCCAGCAACAGCGGCAGTGCGGTGACATACCCGGCGACGGTGCCGTCGAGCGTCAGCCCGTGCCACACGACGCCCAGCCATTCGCCGACGGAAGCCTGCGCGGCATCGGCCGCATAGTAGGCCAGGAAAACGGGTTTCTGGACGGCCATCAGCAGAACGGTCGCACAGAACACCGCTAAAACAAAAGCTATCTTCTTCTTTACCATGCGCACATCTTAAATTGGCGGTCATACCTTTCGAAGTACCGGAAATTTCCGCCCCGGATTTTCGAATCAGACCGTGTCATTCGCAGCCTGCGGCTACGTTGACAAGTCAGCCCCTAAATCCCCGGCTCGGAAGAAATTCCGGCCGCGCCGGCCGACAAAACCGGGAAAGTGGCTGACGGGCATCGGCGCCGGGTGCTCCCGGCGCAAGGTGCCGGGCTCAGACCTTCTCGCCGTAGGCCAGGTCACCGGCATCGCCGATACCCGGGACGATATAGCAGCGCGAAGTCAACTCCTCGTCGACGGCGGCCGCCCAGATCGTGGTGGTTTTGCGCGGCATATTCTTCTGCACGTAGTCGATCCCCTGTTCGCTGGCAATCACAGCCGCAACGTGCGTATATTTGGGCGTACCACCCTTCTCGCACAAGGCCTTATAGGCCAGCACGAGCGAAGAGCCCGTGGCGAGCATCGGATCGACCAGCAACAAGACCTTGCCTTCGAGGTCGCCGCACGAGATATACTCGACCTTGACCGTAAACTTGCCGTCTTTCGTACTTTTACGGTAGGCCGAGACAAAGGCGTTCTCGGCATCGTCGAAATAGTTCAGGAATCCCTGATGGTAAGGCAGCCCGGCCCGCAGGATCGTCGCCACGACGACCTGGTCGTCGATCAGCCCGACCTCCGCTTCGCCCAGAGGCGTCTCGACGATACGGGGCGAATAGGCGAGCTCCTTCGAGATCTCATAGGCCGTGATCTCCCCGATACGCTCCAGGTTACGGCGGAAGCGCATCGAATCCTTCTGCACCGACTTATCGCGGATCTGTGCGATGAACTTGTTGAGGACAGTGTCCTGTTTACTCAAAATATGCAGGGTCATAGGTAAGAAGTTTGGTTGTCAATAGAGGAAGTTGTTGAAGGGGTAACGCCCGGCATGGATCTCGCGTACCATCCCGTAGAGATCCGAACGGAATTTCTCGATGTTGGTCTTGGCAAGCGCCGAAAGGAAAATGCAGGGGGTATTGGCCCGGGCGATCCAGCTCTTTTTCAGGTCGTCGAGCGACAGGTTCTCGCGCGTGGCGGGCGTGAGGTCGTCGTCGTCCTTCCTGACATAGGTATAGGCATCGACCTTGTTGAAGACCAGGTAAACGGGTTTGTCGCCCGCGCCGATATCCTGCAGGGTCTGCTTCACCACGTCGATCTGCTCTTCAAACTGCGGATGCGAGATGTCGACCACATGCACCAGCAGGTCGGCTTCGCGCACCTCGTCGAGCGTCGACTTGAACGACTCGATCAGCTCGGTGGGAAGTTTGCGGATGAATCCCACGGTATCGGACAGCAGGAACGGGAGGTTGTCGAAAACCACCTTGCGCACCGTCGTGTCGAGTGTCGCAAAGAGTTTGTTCTCGGCAAACACCTCGCTTTTGGAGATCAGGTTCATCAACGTGGACTTGCCCACGTTGGTATAGCCTACCAGCGCCACACGCACCATCGAACCGCGGTTCGAGCGCTGCACGGCCATCTGACGGTCGATTTTTTGCAGATCCTCCTTGAGTTTGGAGATCCGGTTGCGGATGATACGGCGGTCGGTCTCGATCTCGCGCTCACCGGCACCGCCGCGGGTTCCGGTACCGCCGCGCTGCCGTTCGAGGTGAGTCCACATGCCCGAAAGGCGGGGCAGCATATATTCGTAGTTGGCCAGCTGCACCTGCGTCTTGGCATAGGCCGTCTGCGCCCGCGACATGAAAATGTCGAGGATCAGGCGCGTACGGTCGAGGATGCGGCAGGGCATGGCCTTTTCGATATTGCGCGTCTGCGACGGGGAGAGCTCGTCGTCGAAAATCACCACGTCGATCTGCTGCTCCCGGCAGTAACCGGCGATCTCTTCCAACTTGCCCGGGCCGACGTATATGCGGGCCGAAGGCTGCGGCAGCCGCTGCGTAAAGCGTTTCACACTCACGATATCGGCCGTTTCGGCCAGGAATTCGAGTTCGTCGAGGAACTCTTCGGCCTGCCGCGGATCCTGGTTGTCGCGGATAACGGCGACCATCACGGCGCGCTCCCTGCAATCGGGAACGGCCTCGGAGTTCGGGGTTATATTCTTATTCTCAGTCAAAGTCGTACACTTAATTTTAAACAGTCACATCGTGCCGCAACATGCGGCAGAGAAGGTGCTCCCTGCGGGGAGCAAACATTATGCTACAAAAAGGGTATCCTGCTTTCGGCGGATACCCTATTTATTAAATTGTCATGCAGAACATTCTCAACTCAAACCACATACGTCCGGTCAGTTCTGTACGCGGAAATCGACCGGGAGCGTGTATTTGACACGCACAGCCTGGTTACGCTGCTTGCCGGGGCTCCATTTCGGCGACTTGTTCAGCACGCGGATGGCTTCTTCGGAAAGCGACCGGTCGGGCGACTGCAACACCTCGATATTGGTCAGGCGACCGTCCTTGTCAATTACGAACGAAAGAACGACACGACCCTGAATCCGGTTCTCAAGGGCAACCTGCGGGAACTTGACATTCTGCATCACCCACGCCCGGAACGTATTGAGGTCTCCGTCCTGGAACGATGGCATCGTCTCGGCGGTAATGAAAATCGTGTCGTCCGCAAAATCCTCGTCCTTGGCCGGCGGCACTATTTCGACAATCGCATCAGGATCGAAATCCTCGAATGTGAGATCCGTCTGCACGAACCGATGATTGGGAATGACCTCGATCAACTGGGAAAGAGCCTTTACCTCAACCTTCTGGGGTTTCTGTTTGGGCGCGTCGGTCGTGACCGGGACAATATCGACATCGACGGGCATAACATCCACTGCGACTTTCTGAATTCTGTACTCATCCGGCGTATAGGTAAATGCGACAATGACCAGGGACAATGCCACGACCAAACCGATCTCCAATAAAAGGCCTCTCTTATTCCTAAGATCTGCCTTGAATGATTTTTTAATCTCCATATCAATCAGAATTAGGTGGTTAGTACGCGAATCCAGTGCAGCGTATGTATCGTCGGATTCCGGGTCGCTGCCGCCGGAACCCCCTACCGTCCCGGCTTAGTTCTGCACGCGGAAGTCAACGGGCAGGGTGTACTTTACACGTACAACCTGGTTACGCTGCTTGCCGGGGCTCCATTTCGGCGACTTGTTCAGTACGCGGATGGCCTCTTCGGAAAGCGACCGGTCGGGCGTCTGCAACACCTGGATATTGGTCAGACGGCCGTCCTTCTCAATCACGAACGAAAGAACCACACGACCCTGGATGCCGTTTTCGAGGGCGATCTGCGGGAACTTGACGTTCTGCTGAACCCACGTACGGAAGGTATTGAGGTCTCCGCCCTGGAACGAAGGCATCGTCTCGGCGATCAGGAACGGCTGGTCGTCCTCGATGGTCTCCTCGACCACGTCGACCTGCTGGATCACCTCGGTGTTCTCGTCGAATTCGGCGAAGTCCACCTCGGTCGTGATCTTCGTGTCGTTGGTCACCACCTGCAACAGGTCGGCGATCACCTTCACCTCGACCTTCTTGGGAGGCTCGGGCGGCTTCTGATCCTGACGGGTAATCTCGGTAATTTCTTCTTCAACCGGGCCGTAGTTCAAGTCCGGCTTTTCGATCCGGTACTCCTTCGGCGTGTAGGCAAAAGCCGCAATAACCAGGATAAGGGCTACGACAAGTCCGATTTCAAGCAAAAGACCCCGCTTGTTCTGAAGGTCTGCTTTGGGTGATTTCTTGATTTCCATCTATTTTAAATTTAATTGTTCGGCAATGATAAATCGCACATAGGCATGCTATGCACCACAAATATATGGATAAAAATTCAAAAATGCGCCATCCGGCACGAAAATCTTTAATTTTTGCCTACTTTTGCGGGGTAAAAGATCACATCGGAGATTGATAAATGGCCGTTTCGGAACCACTATACGGGAAAAACCCTGCGGAACTCGCCGCCCTCTGCGCCGAGACGGGCCTGCCGCGTTTCGCGGCAGGGCAGCTCGCCCGCTGGCTCTATGTGAAGCACATCGAAGACCCGATGCTGATGACCGATATCCCGGCTGCCCGGCGCGCCTTGCTGGCCGAGCGGTTCCGGCAGGTGCTGACCCCGCCCGAACGGGTCACCGAATCAGCCGACGGCACGAAGAAATACCTCTTCCGCACACAGCAGGGAGCCTACATCGAATCGGCCTATATTCCCGACGGCGACAGGGCCACGCTCTGCGTCTCGTCGCAGGCCGGGTGCCGCATGGGGTGTAAATTCTGCGCCACGGGGCGGCAGGGGCTGCAACACTCGCTTACGGCGGCCGAAATCCTCAACCAGATCGTTTCCCTGCCCGAACGCGACACGCTGACGAACGTAGTTTTCATGGGCATGGGCGAACCGCTCGACAATACGGACAACGTGCTCAGGGCGCTCGACATCCTCACGGCGGAGTGGGGCTTCGGCTGGTCGCCCACGCGCATCACGCTCTCCACGGCGGGCGTCGTCCCCGAGTTGCGGCGGTTGCTCGACAGCACGAAGGTGCACCTGGCCGTGAGCCTGCACAACCCCTTCCACGAGGAGCGGGCAGCCATCATGCCCGTCGAACGGGCATGGCCGGTCGCCGAGGTCGCGGCAATCCTGCGCCGATACGACTTCACGCACCAACGCCGCGTATCGTTCGAATACATCGTCATGAGCGGACTGAACGACTCGCCGCGGCATATCCGCGAACTGTGCCGCCTGCTGGACGGCATCAAGTGCCGCATCAACCTGATCCGGTTCCATAAAATCCCCGGGTCACCCTATTTCTCGCCGGACGACGCGGCCATGGTACGTTTGCGCGACACGCTGACGGCCAAGGGCATACAAACCACGATCCGGGCTTCGCGAGGCGAGGACATCCAGGCGGCCTGCGGCCTGCTGAGCACTTCGGCGCTCGAAGGCAGGCAATAGAGCACGGTTCTTGCACGTTATACGAAAAACGAATCCGCATGAAAAAACTGATCTTCATACTGATGCTGGCACTCGCAGCGGGCGCCGCACAGGCACAGGTAAAATTCGAAACAAAATCGACCGACGCCGTCCGGGAGATGGCGGTCAAAACCGGGAAACTGGTATTCATCGACCTCTACGCCACGTGGTGTCCGCCCTGCCGTATGATGGAACGGGAGGTTTTCTCACGCAAGGATGTGGGGGATTTCATGGAACGGCATTTCGTGGCCGCCAAATACGACGTGGACAAAACCACGGGCAAGGAACTGCTGAAACGCTACGGCAGCGGGGCAATTCCGCTTTATCTGGTCTTCGACACGCAGGGCGAACTGCTGGGACGCATACAGGGGGCGGCCAAGCCCGACGAGTTCATAAACAACCTGCAAACGATCCTCGACAGGCAGAAGCCCAAACAGGGAAAGTAATCACCTGGGCTCGCGGCCTGAAACTGGCGGCGCCGCCAGCCGATGCACGAGCCAGAGATTGACTGCGGCAACGGCACATCCCGCCATCCCGCATAACACGAACTCCCGGAGCGAAAAGGCCCGGGAGTTTATCATGATGCACAGTCCCCGGCCACAGCAGGCCAGGCACGGCAGCGACGTCGCAATGACGGGGACATAGCGTCCCAGGGCAACCCACTGCCCGAGATGGATCAGCAGGTGCATCCCGAACGCAAGGAACAGGGCCAGCCACGGATAATAACAGCCGGCAAGGGCCGCACAGGCCGTTACCGCCACCAGCAAAACCAGTTCTTCGGCAGCCATGGCGGCAAACCGCAAGGGGGAGATCCCGTCGAAATGCGGGAGCATGCGGCGGGCGAGCTGCGGAAAACGCCGCGCCAGCAACTCCCGGTTGCGGCGAAGCCACGGCGGAAGAAAGAGCACCTCCTCGGCGTCGTGGAGCAGGAACATCGCGGGCAGCGACCACAACAGCCACCCGGGAAGGAGCGCGCCGCCTGCCATACGAATTTATTTTTTAGGGGTATAGACCACTTTCTTGGTCTCGAAGAACTCCTCTCCGAAGAACCGCGGAATATCGTAGATATACCAGCGCATACCGGTCTGCGCCAGTTCTTCGGCCAGGTCGCCGCCCTTGAGGTAGAGGATGCCGTTCGGAAGCGAGCCTTTCTGTCCCTTCCCGATTTTCGCCCAAATCCATCGGACGAACTCCGGCATTGCCGTGACGGCGCGCGAAACGACATAATCGTAGCGTTCCTGCAGCGTCTCGACACGCACGCAGCGGGGATCGAGGTTCCGCAGCCCGAGCCCGGCGGCGACGCCCCCGACGACCGTGATCTTCTTGCGGATGGAATCGGCGGCGGTGAAATGCGCCTCGGGAAAGAGGATCGCCAGCGGCACCGAAGGGAAGCCGCCGCCGCACCCCACGTCGAGGATACGGGCGCCGGCATCGAACGTACAGACCTTGGCAATGGCGAGCGAATGCAGCACATGGCGCAGGTAGAGCTGGTCGAAATCCTTGCGCGAGACGACGTTGATCTTGGCGTTCCAGTCGGCGTAGAGGCCGTACAGGGCGGAGAACTGCTGCCGCTGCAATTCCGTCAGGCCGGGGAAATATTTGTCGATAAGTTCCATGCGGATCGGTTTTTCCGGGGGGGGGGCAGTTTTTCTCGCCTTCGGTTATCAGGCGGCACATCTGTTCGCGGGCACGGTGTATCTGCGTCTTGACGGTGCCGAGCGGCAATTTGAGGTTGGCGGCGATCTCTTCGTAAGAGTATTCGTCGAAGAACCGCATGACGATCAGCGTCCGGTAGCGCGGGGCGAGGCGTTCGAGGTAATGCTCGATCTGCGTCCGCTGCTGCATGCTGATGACGCTCTCTTCGGGCGTCGGAGTCGTCGATGGAGGCGAGGAGAAGCGTTCGTCGATCGACAGGTCGTCCTGGCGGCGCCGTACGAAGTCGATGAACGTATTGCGGGCGATGGTGTAAACCCACTGCCCGAAGGTATAGACGGTACTATAACGATGCAGGTTGATGTAGACCTTGATGAACGTCTCCTGCAGCAGGTCGTCGGCATCGTTGACACCCCCCAGCCGCTGTACGAAAAGACGGTGGATCGCATCGCGGTAACGGTTGAACAGGTATTCGAAGGCCCTGTCGTCGCCTTCGAGCACGAGTTCCACCAGGCGCCGGTCTTCGGCGACGATATAGTCGGCTATCTCCATACGCGGTCGTCTCGTCGCAGCAGCATCACCCCGAGCAGGAACGCCCACAGCGGACTGAGCAGGTCATAAACGAAATAACAGCCGGCCATGCCCGCCTCTCCCAGGCGGCGTGCGATGCGCCGCACCTGGATCGCCACGAGCAGGTAGCGAACCAGCACCAGGACGAGGGCCGCGATCTTATATTCGAACGGCATCACCGCCAGCGCACAGGCGGCCGTGATGAAAAAAAGCGCCCGCGATCCCAGTTCCCACTGGATGTAATTCTTCACCTGCTGCGGATAGAACGGGAATGCCGAACCGTAATAACGCAGCTGCCCCATCCACCAGCGCATACCGCCCCACGTCTTCTCGCGCAGCGTTGCACGCGGCGAGAGGATCACGCTCA